>Ga0210059_1000579_pt1 | contig 48089 bp, 27 predicted proteins | sample Ectturendosymbi2_FD_188042 | JGI IMG/M metagenome (GOLD analysis project Ga0210059, IMG submission 188042) | Ecteinascidia turbinata endosymbiont from Florida, USA - Sample 2 (SPAdes) (version 2) | ecosystem: Host-associated > Tunicates > Ascidians > Unclassified | place: Key West, Florida...
CACTGCCAAAGAACATTTTGCAATGCACCTGATCTCGACTTACAGTACAATGTTGGTGAAAAACTAAGAAATAAACATCAATATTCTGATCGCTAAGGGGGGTGCTTGAGCCCCTTCAGCACCCCCCCTGGCTGCGCCTTTGAAAGAATGCATATATAGTTTTTGAAGGCTTTTCAAGTGTTGATGAAACTATTTAAATGCAGTTACATTTGAATGCATATTAATGTTTAAATTTATAATGATTGCCGCTTTTTCATGTTGTGACCAAATTTTACAACGGAAAATGCCAGCTGAGCCATTCTCAAGTGTGGAAACGCGCGAGGTGCTGCTTATGGTTTGTATCGATCGACCGCAAAATCACATATTTCCTATAAGCACGTTTCTTTTTGCCCACTTCCTTCGCTGTGAAGGAGCAGGGGAACAATATCTTCACTATGCCCCAATTTTTGGATACTCTGTAGTGCGCCAAGCATTTAAACCAGCGCATAAAGTTGTTCATAGTCTATATCTTGCAATCAACGAGCAGCAGGCAGTTCTTGTCTTTAAAAGCGGCAAAATTTTTTTTTTTTCAATAAAAGACTTACCTCGTAAGGTGACGTTGAAGTGAGTAAGTCCTATCATCAGTCCCACTTTGAACGACGGCATGTTGTTGTGATTCACTCTGTATGGCATCTTTCCCACCACACTGGCAACATGCCAAGAAACGCCTTGTGCGCATGCTACAAAAGACGAACACATCAGGGTTCGATACAAATAATTTTTAAGTGAATGACCATAATTGTTTAGTGTAGTTTTGAACTAGAAGTTGTCAAACGATGCTAAGTATGTTCTGTGTTATAGAGTGTGCATTTTTTCAAACATATCGTGCTAGGGGAAAGGCTGAAGCGAAACAACAGGCTGCTTGCATGAGTGTGCGTTATCAACTTGGTGTCATGTGAGCAGCTGTGGACTGTGTGGACAAATATGAGTTTTCCTATAAGTTACACACTTTTTCCCCGATTCTAAAATTGCGTTGTGTAAGAGAAATAACGGCCAAAGACGCAAATGACATATAATTGCAGCGCAAAACTTTTTTACCTTTACACATTAGGCGGTTTGCGCTGCTTTCGAACCTAAAATAGAAAAAAAATCCTCAACGGCAACACGACTTAGTTTTTTTTTAAATTGATCGTCTCGTGTTACAAGACTACCGTCAACTAATGTTCAGAAATCGTTTGCCAACAAATTATCCATATGACGTTGATGACAGAAATGTTTTAAGAAAAAAACATTAGCTTAAGCAAAAGAAAACTGGTTAGACGGAGGAAAATGAAACGTTGGTACATGCAAAGCGAACACTTGCTCTTTGCCTTTTTCTCGTTAGATCTCTATAAAAAAACTACCATTGTGTACGATGGAAAATAGGATATTATACTGTATTATTCAAGGCAAAAAAAAACTCCAACACACAATTTCTAGAATAGAAAACTTAGCACACACTGTTAAGCACAGATAGGGAAACTTTTCATTCCATGAGACACATTCAGGAAATATGACACTTCGCGACAAAGTGCGCAGCTGTGAAATTCGTAAAACCCTGAATATCGAGTCACTTCCCTCCAAATCAAGAGATCTCACCCCTATGATGGTCCGGCCATGTGACCAGAATGCACCAGGAACGATCGCCGAGGAAGTCCTGCTGGCTACACCCAAGGGAGAGCGACCCATAGGTTGGCCAAGGACCGGGTGGTGTGATTACAACTCCAATCTTGCTTGGCCCCGTCTTGGTGTGGAGCCAGCAGAACTATCTGAAATTGCTGAAAACCGTGAGGTATTTCGATTCTTCCTCGAGCTGCTAAGAGCTGCTACTGTCCGTGCAACCCTACCTACAGGAAAAGCGAGCATGAAAATTAATGAATGAAATATTCACTCGTAAGTTCATAATTTTAAGGGTCCGCATAGTATATCACGTAAAACAGGTGATATTTAAAATAGTCAAAATAAAAGGTTGCCTTAGCCGAATCTTTTTGTAAACTCGTTATTGTCACGTTCTTTTCTAAAGATGGTGTTTACTCAAACACAGCTTGCTGTTATTTCAAACTTTTAACCGAATGAGTTAATTTCTTTTGCAGCCGTTGCTTTAAATGAATTGTGTCTAATGTTAGGCTGTTTGGTTGAAAAATGTCCTTTAAAAATGTTTTCCTTCAACACAGCAATTATTTCATGGCACTTCAAACTGGTGGTGGAATGGAGACTCGCCTCAGTGCCTGTTATGGCGGGTCTCGGTTTTTGTCTCGAAGAACGCAGGCCTCGGTCTCAAGCCCTTTGTCTCGAGACTTGCAATGCTTATTTTGAAACAAAATTTTTCTGGCAATACATTTTCAACTTTGCTCTGAAAAATAATTGTTTAAATGTAAACTCTCGTGACTCACCTTGCTCACGGTTACATTGATTCTTAGGCAAGATTAAAAAGACTAGCAAAATGAAATAAAATTTAATCATCCTGGAGGTTGCTAGTGGTGATCATTTTTGTTATTAGTCAAGAGAAGGAAAGTTCAGAAAGAGTCAACGTAGACCTGACGGAAGCCCTGGTTGCACAAAGAAAAAGTCTTCATGCTGAATCTTGTTTGCATGAAAACACAAATGCCAATCAAATATATGTTTGAAGCACTAGCAAATGGAGACAACTGGCATCGGTTTTTAGTCAATAAGTTTTCAGGTCGAGAGTCTCGGTCTTGTTTCGACTTCTTTTGGCAAAGTGCTGGTCTCAAAGTTTGAAGGAATTCACAGTCTATTATTGTAACGTCTCGTATCTACTATATATCAGTGATTCAAACATAATGTTTAACAAGAAAAATAAAACTTTATTTCACTGTTCGTAAACACAGCATTCAACTTTAATTTTTCGCTTTTTAACTAGTTTCGAAGAAATCGTTTATGGTAAATTTTGTTAGGTTAACAATGCTCGTCACAAAATACTTTTATGCTGGTCATGGAAAGAAACACGGTACGAATTAAATACGACGGTAAAACGATGTCTACAGTGTGTTTCAAGTTAACTTGGGTCGCGACAAATACAAGTTCATGACACGATAAAAAGACGTCTCTAGTGATGCCAAAACAATCAAATCTAATACATTCGCTCTTTCTGTGTCAAGTAATTTTTGTATGTAACCTGACCTCGATGGGCCGGCATGCACCCGAAAGCAGTAGCTTGCCCGCTACTGCTGTAGATGTTGTGACAAATTCCATCATCGCGGGCCTTTTGCAACTACTTAGATATCATGTGCGTTCTGCGATACTGCTTTGCGTGACACAGGCTTGTTGTTATCCTGTACTGTGTTGTAAAACAATCGAAAAGCATGTAATGTGAAGTAGGTTATTTGAGAATGCGTGCTTGACGCGAAATCGATCCCCCAAGCAACATGCTTTGCGATCAGATTCGACTGTTCCCGATTTACCTCTGTGGTGCTTCGAAACTTCAAAGCATGTAATGGTTGCCACTGGCAAACCTTTCTACAGCAGTCAGCTCAGCTAAATGCTTTTTCTGCAAGTTGTACAAAGTATAGTTTCTTGCTTGCTATAACATCTTTTGACAACTTTGTAATTTCAATTTGCTCTTACACAGTTTAAGAAAACAAAATAACATTCTGTGGTGTCGATACTCACCTACAATCGATGCTCCAATACACAGGCTGAAAACCCATCGTATCAAGAAGAAGATTCTCTACTCAGAAACAAGCATCGATGTAAGCTTTATCTCATAACAAGAATGCGACAGATACAGCTTTAGAATTGCTCACCTCCTGACCTCGTACTCCAGGCAATACAAGGAGTAAGCCAAGTAGTATAGCAGCTGCTGAGTAGCCAAGATAAAGCTGGCTAGAGTTCACTATAGCTTCGGAAGAACGAGCTTCGTAAAAAGGCGGCCATCCATCACTGAGAGTCATTTTACTATTCTGTCCTTGCTCAACTTACAGCTGTTTTACGGTGGAAGATTTTGTTTGCAGTCACGGCAAATACTGGATAATCGAAATAGTTTCAAACTTTGTTAAAAGCAGGATCAATTACAGTATTTGCGATTCGAGTCGCTTAAACAAATATGCTAAATTGTTGTACGAATAACTGGACCCTGAAATTTAAATATATAACATTAGAACAGTTAGAAACAAAATGGGCAATCAGGTATATAAATTCACTTGAAAAGGTTTTAGCGATGTATTGGAATAGAAAGCAACTACGACAAGTGGTTGCTCCATTCGCCCATTATGCAGTAAAGACCTCTCTATTATTTTGGCCTAGGAACCTGTAGAATGAAAGGAAACATTCATGTCTTTTTAACACGCTAACTTTGCAACGTCACAACTTCACATAATCTCAAACACCTCCCCCAAACTCTTACTTTTAACTGTATTTTACAGTTTTGTTCGAAAAATGAGGTTACAATTACATTGAACAAAATATGCGGCGTTGAAAAAACAAGTTGGTACTTTGTTTCAAGCAATTATTCTGAAAACACCTTGGTGATTTCGTGCAGAAGTGCAAAATCACAAGCAATCGCTGTTGAAAAACTGTGATTAATCACCGCTATCTAGTGCTTCATCCTGCCGCGCACATCGGTAAACGGCAAAGTTGAATGAAAAAAATGTCAACATTAAAACACATGTTACTAAACTCTACCAAAAATCTATTTACACATTTGTTCTGTTTCAGGCAAAGAGCGATGCAGCTGCGGACAAGCATACAGTTAAATCTAAGGCCCGTCACTTGTCATCGATAATTAAGATATCTTCCGATCATTTGCAACAAGCGAAGAACTTCAACCGTGCGATAAAAACAGCCCAAGGCAAGTAAAGCAATCATGACTGCTGTTATTACAGCTTCATGGCTGGTCTGATGAACACGTGACTGCTATCTCAAACCTTTCCCGTCACAAACATGTCCTGTTATACTTGAAATGGACGCGATGCAGCCGAAGAGCGATTTTCTGTTGCCAGCCCAAATTTTTCTTTTGATCTCGTGTAAACTTGGGAACCAATCTTTCGAAACGCCTGTTCTCTGTCTATATAGGTTCAAAACTCCTTAAACAATTCGTGAAACGTTGCTTAAAAATAACAAACAAATTTTCTCCCACAAAACGTGATTCCCGTCACTTGAAATCATTTTGCAAAACTGCACGACTTGTGCATTTCAATGTGGCGACCGCACGCATATTGATTTCGAAAAAGAGTACGCTGTGAACATTAAAAACTGAAAGCGTTACTGGATACATCAAAAACCAGCAACACTGACAATTTTGTACAACAAAATTTAAACAAGATTGAAAAATTTAAACAGATTATTAATTGATCTTTTGTGTTACAGTGAAAACCTAAAATCTGTAATTCACGTACTTCTAAACCGTGCTGCTGGTGAAGATGTAAAATTTTGCAGAGTGCGTCACCTTTGCTGACCCCACTGTGTTTTTATACCTCAGTAGTCTTTTCAAAACGTGCTTAATTAATGACAAAATTTCACAAGAATGTTTGAATGCTGTTACTGAACCCACTGGCAAAAGGAACAATGGCAACATACTAGGTGGTGCTCATAATTACAGTTACAGACCCATTAGATTCGCATCTTAGGTCAATTACGCAAAAATCTGTCACAAATTCTAGACGCAAGTTTATCAACAATTTATTAGTTTTGAATAGTAAAATGATTACTGCCCATCAGTAATGACTTAAAGTCAGCTTCGCTATAGTCACTGTTTAAAGCAGTCATGCATAGTCATTTGATGCATAGAAGAAAAATTGTATTCTTACAAGGTTTTGTAGAAAAGAATGGCAGATAAAACCACACACCAGTAATATTTTACCAAAGACTGATTGGGTGCAACCATACATACACCAAGGTTTGACATTATTTCGTCGTAAGCCCACGTTGTCCATAGATGCAAACATGCGGTGTGCACGCATGCATTGGACCAGGAGTGGGGAACCTATTTTTATCACGGGCCACATAAATTCTGCAAAATCGCCGGCGGTCCGCCAAAATTAATTAATTTTATCTTAAAATTCTATCTATATCTTCCTAAAGAAAATATGGAGAGAAAACTACAGGGAGCGAGAGAGACTTTTCTTGACTTACTGTCTAAGTATCTGCTTATTATGGAGTTCGTTTTGATGCGATGTTCTGTTCTATCATGATTAACGGAAATTCTGATTCGGGCCATGTTAAATGTTCACGCGGACCGTATTAGCCCATGTGCCTGAGATTCCCCACGCCTGGATTAATTGCTGCCCATAATACTAAGCACGCACCTACCAGCAAAGTTCGTAAAAACCACTCAGGTTCAAGCTGCGTACACCAGCAGCTGACGGTATTGATACGTGTATTTTTACTCATGTAGACTATCGTATTATTGCAAAGGTACCCTTGTTTTTTCAACGATTTTGAAAACGTCCGCGGCATTTGACAGAACTAACCACAGCCTGTTGTTCACAAAATTAATTAGATATCTGGTAAGCTAGTTTCGGAATCAGTCCATGCAAGTGCAGTGTGGCACATCCATTTCAGACCCATTCAATGCAGCCAACGGGTTAGGACAAGGGGCAGTTCTGAGCGCAAATCTATGCGCTATTTGCCTTGATGAACTCTTAGCTCCATGTGGGCACAGTCAGAGCGAGATGCACTGTCGGAAGTATGATTTGAATCAACTACTGTTTGCTGATAAGTGTTTGTTCCCAGTATCAGTAATCACCAACACCTTCTAACTATGTATTGTGACCATGCTGTTAAACATGAAACTATTTTTAACTGTAACAAAACAGTTGGTGTAGTCCCCCCTAAAAATTATAAACACCTTGCCCTGAATGGCGAAAGTGTGAAGTTCGCCGAACACGTGAAATATCTCGGTGTGTTACTTCATGCCTCGCTAAAGGATAACATGACATTCAGAAGCGAGTAAAATCACAATGTGCAGCAAACAAGCTCAGAGACACCTTTGCTCACCGCTCAACTGCACTTAAAAATTCGGTCTCTGGCCTATTGCATCTTGCATGCCAATATATGCCTGTTAGTTGTGCAACAAGTACACACACTCTGAAGTAAAAGCTTCAGGCGTTGGCTATAAGAACGTCTGTCGAATTTTGCAACATTTATCCAGGAATGTATGTGTTCACAAACATCAAGTTATCTATTTTGTCACGACACTTCATTAGAAACAATTTGTTTGCTTTTCTCAACAATGTGCATTTTCATCAAAATTTTTATCTGCAAATTTCAGTTGCCCGATGTGTTCGACAATTCTCCATTTTCCTCCCAATATGTAACGCTTCTGTATGACATCGATGACCGAGCGCAGTAGTTGCTGGTACATTTTTTTAGACTTTGTTTCTCATAAGTCTTGCCTGCGCGTACCAAATATCACTAATCTTGTGATGTGCGACGTCTCAAGATTCCCGTGTCCTTGTGGTATTTTACTCACCTCCTTGATATGGAATAAGTGTCTGCGCCAAACACGTAAATAACAAAAAAACTATAAATAAGTGCTTAGTGTGAGCGTATGAACTAACAGAATTTAAACCTTCATATTGTATGATTGTCAGCGTTGCTTTTGACATTTTAGAAATATTATATAGAGTTCTAAGAAATGATGGGAAAAGTAATGACACAAAAGATTCTCTGAAAAATGAAAAAAAGATTAAATGCACTTGTTTGTTACGTCTGTTGCTTTCTCTGAAATACAGTGTGGCTGGCACATGTGTCTATTAATAGCTGCTTTCTCTCTTTGTTTCTGCACGAAGGGGAATTTTTGCTGCGGATTTGTGTTTTTTTCTCTTCTTGCAGTGGTCCCGTTGCAGCAGCCATGCTTCTTCGGGTGACCTTATCTGCGCTTCCAAGAACAGCGTTTCAGATTGAGTTGTGTGAGACGAGATTAGAACGTTAGATCGCCGCCATCATGCCGCTTATCGCAGTGTCGGCAGTCTAACGTTCTAATCTCGTCAACACAGTTTTTTAACAACCTTTAAGTTTCTATTATCGCCAAGTTGTTAGACCTTTTATAAAAAAACACCCCTGACTAATTCGGGTCAACTTTTTGGAGCCAAGCACGCGCTGGCCCCGTATTCAGTCTATGACACTCGCCCCATCGACCTCACATTTAAGCATCGATCTTTTGGAAGCACTAATTTTCTCCGCGTGAGTGTATTGTTTTTTACGTGCATTAAAACAGCAACAAATTTTGAAAAATGGCAGAATTTGAACATTCGGCGAAATCCGTGAAATTACTGGTAGCATTGCGCCTCAACCGCAAAGCTTATGCTTCCATAAATAAGTTTATATAATTTTTCACACCGGTTGATACTAAGAGACAGATAGTCACATTTCAGGTTTAGCAAAGGACTCGGCAAGTTCATTATTCATAGAAATCTTCGTGCGAGCGCAAACTGCAGAATTTTTCTTGACGGTGAAATGGAATTATTTTTTCCCTTCAAATAAGAAATAACTGATCACTCGAAGCCTGTGTTCATTACCGAGCCAACAAACTCAAATCTTTAAATATAAAATTAAGGTAAATTGTTTGATTGGCGCTCGATTTGCTTTTACGTCGCAGTTGTGTTAGCTGCTGTGTTGGGGCGCACTCACCCGACTTGTTTGTCAAATCGCTCAGAAAAGCCGACCACAATGAGGATAGCTTACAAGCCACCTTAGTTGTATTTTGGCTGCTATGGTATAAAGCAAACAAACTTTGCGTTTAGAAATCGAAACGGAGGACTCGTTTTGGACAAAGATCGATCACAATCATAACAGGTAATCGCAAACCAAACGTACGCGAGTTTCTAAAGACAACACTTTAATCAAGTTCCCCACCACGAATGGGAGCGCATAACCCACAAGAATCCCTGAGTTTGGTTGATTTGGGAGCAGAGGTGGTTGAAGCTTTTCGAAAAGCACACTGACATTCCACAAAGCGGAAGAAGTTGATGGTTCGCTGCACAAACACAATGATGCCCATGGAACAACAACCTTCACCATTGTCACTTCGACAAAAAGCGCTTTTGCCCAAGACATTGCTGCTGTACGCAACGTGTGGAAACAGGCACAATGAGTGAGATGAAACTGAACTATAAGTTCTATCCTGAACTAGAAGTTGCACCTTATTTTGCAAATTGTACATTAACCAAATACTTTGCTGCATCGCTTCGTTTTTTCGAGAGATCGGATTTGTTTTTCTACTTTCGAACGCCGTTCCAGTGGGATCCTAATGCTTCTTACGCTGTTTGCCTCCTTTCGGGGGTCAAGGACAGGGCCACATTGACTACTCGCACGTGTTTTTTATGAAGAATTGATTCACTTCGATATTTATCATAGGTAGGCGTGGTGACCTTTTCTTACTCGCTTCTGGGTTATAAAATCAACAGAACAAGCAAAAGTGAAACGGACGATCACTTTATGCTTTTTTCTATTTTATTTAATGGCCTAAAACTTAAAATTAAAAAAATTAACCGTTTGCTTCAAAAGCTAAAAATCAAAATGTCTTCCATTAACCAGCAAAATAAATTCAACTATGCAATTCAAAACCAATCAGGAAGACCAAATCAGCAGAATGGTTATTTTCGTGCTGAGGTTAAAGAATGGCGTTGCGTTCTTGAAACAAATAAACTGCCTTGATGCAGAGCAATTGTTTCAGAAAAGGTTTCTACCCTCCCTAAACAAGCTGCTAATTATGCATATCGTCATATTTGAGTAATTTTACAATGTATGCATCAAACAGAGTTCTTTCGAAAGAACGGAAGCTATCTGCGTTAGCCAACTAGTCTGCTTTACAGCTGAAGACGTAATAGTGATTAAAGTGATACATAACTTATAGGGCCAGTAGTGTATCCTCAAAAAATTGAGAAATGCTCTGAAAGAAGTCTCTTCTTTCTAGAGACAAAATATTGAGAAATGTTATATTGAGAAAAAATTTACCCGTTTCAGAAAATGGTAACATATAAACGACGCAATTTTCTTGCCACATCTAAAAATACATTCGCTTCCTTTTCGAAAAATGTGAAAACAATCGCATTCTTCGCCTTTCCGCCAACACATTACATCATTAAACCACAATCAGTTTTGGATGCAGTGGCCTAGTAGAGTTTGACGCGTGTACCAAACTAATTATTCTAAATGTTTTTTTAACTTTTGTTTCAAAACCTTCATGAAGTTTAATAAACATAGCTGACGTTTTCTTGCAAAAACTATTATTTGATTACAAGTAAACTGCTAGATATTATTGAAGTGAAACAGGCAGTACATTCTGAATTTTCAAAATTTGTTTAAAATTTTGTAATATGACAATAGAACACCACAGATATGATTTGTTTGGCAAATAAGAACATCTGTCTAAATTTGAATTTTTGTAGCAACATCAAAAATTGCTGTAGAACTTGTCTTGGAGTGTCGATATTAGCCGCTACTTATCCGAAATTGAAATTTTGGCAGCTTTCCAAACCTGTTTCGCCACAGAATCTACAAAAAAATTGTCTTCACTACATGATTCTGTATGAATAAGAGCTGATGATGCCTACTTTGTAGGCGAAATATGTACTCTGTAAGATCTTAGTGTCTGGTTTCGTGCTGAGAAAGGATTTCTCTCCATAGACAGTGTCTTTACTACATGACACAGAAAGCGAAGATTCAAGACAACGTTATCAAGTGTTTCAGTTGAAATTTGGACAAGACTCAGAAAGAGCAAAGAGCGACAGATCTACTTAAACTACCCACAACTGACTCGAAAATTCAGCAAACACCAGAGAAGATGGTAAACAACAGTATCAAATACAAACTATACAATTAGTCCAATCATTTGATGTCACCATTTTCTGAAAAGAATTTTGATTCAATATGCGTTTCTTCGAAAAGCAACAGTCACTTTATCGTTTACAGAATCGTGGATCACAGTGGACTAGAACTCACGTTTAGGCTTGCAACCTTCAAGCGACTGGTAGCATTAGTTGGTCAAGTACCTAAACCAGCAGACTGAAAGCAATAATCTAGCAGAGATGGCTTCAAGGTGGTATAAAAAAATCACTGATCTTTGAATTAAAGGTATAGTAGGTTTAACTGAATAAGTATACAATTTTTCGCTGCAGTGATACTGCAGAGCAGATTTCCTACGTTTTTTTTCTACAAATTCGAACTTCCAAATTACTTCGAAACTTCAAGTAAAAAACGTGTTTTTAAACTTATCTGCAGAGTGTAGACTAATTTGAAATACTTTATTTCATTTTTCCATAACATAAAAGAAAAATGTCGAACTACAAATAAAACAAAACAATTTAATTTCGGATTCTCCTTCATTTTAACGCAAAATCAAAATTCTTTCCAAGCATGTTGTGGGTGGGACACCTTTGAAAAGCGAATTGATTTTTCGTTAAATTTATATCCTTTTCATTGAAAACATCTTTTAAATTTTTGAGTGTATCTGCTGAACTGCAATTGTTGCATATGTGTACTTGTATGTAGACCAGATTACTCGAACTTTCGCATCTTTTAATGATTGAGCCTCGTAAAGAATGTTCTGTGCCTCAGGCAGCACTCGCTTGTCAGTGACAGGTGAATTAAATCTTTGGAAACGTGGCCGTGAAGATTTGCCACTTCGAAGAAGTGACAATCCTGCCCGGCTGCTTTATGGCAGTTTCTGTTTTCGCAAACCCAATCTAATTTATCTCCGTTGAAAGTTTCCGATTCGTCATAGGTTTACATAACCTTACGTTCTTGATGGTTCTGCGTACACCAAACCCTTTTCTGCGACTTCTTTTACGCAGTAAACAGTTCAGGAAGTATGACTTTTGAAAGTTAATCGTTCAGTCTATCAAATGAATGCAGAATTGTTTTTTCGTACGTTTACAGTCATGCAACTTAATTCAGAGAGACGATTGGTGTCTGGCGCAAGATTCAACACGTTGCTTTGAAGTCGAATTCAACACGACATCCTCTTCGCTATCGGGCAGTCGTAGCAGGCTTGCTGTAAGTGCGTTACGTGTAAATACTCCAAATATAATTTCGTTCTTGTTGCGCCTATTCTCGATTGCTGCTGTCTTATCAAGGTCTAAGACATTAGGCACAGTACAACTTTGTCATAAACTGGAATGGAGTGAAACAGTTGTGTGAAGTATAGACGATTAACTTCAGGGTGATGACAACAGTAATTGTTGGCAAAGTACGCTGGGAAATTTGACGCTGACAAGATGCTGAAAATAAAAGAAATGATTTCATCAAAAACATCTTCCTATCAAACCACACGTGCGACAGTTCGAAACAGAAGCATTTCATGCTGCAATTTTCTACATAAAAACAGAATGAACAAACGTTTCGGCAACGGAGAAAATCCTCTTGCGTGATATTGATTCGAGTGTTCAGCAGGACACTCTAAAGGTTGCTGCACTTTCAATAAGATTCAACCCTGCGAGTAGGCATGCGCTTACATGTAAGCCCTTGAAGAACTGCGGTGCAGAATCTCACAACAAACATAGCGCCGTTCGAGAGATCATCGTCTGACGTAAATGGTTAAGGCGTGAGATGATTCAAGCATCTGCTGCTAATCGGTTTGCCGGCACCGCGCTTGAAAAACGTGGCAGTATACCTCAACATAACTGAACATAATGCTGATGGTAAGTTACACGATTTTCAGCAAAAATTTCACTTTCAAATTGGCCACTCAGACCCGCTGGTTTTTGTTGCAGAGATTTGGAAAAAATCTGGCTGTACACTGCAGTTATCTCAGCAAAAAACTTGAACACTCACAGCTGCCAATATCCAGGTCAAAACCCAATTATTTTACCATCTATTCTCAAACTGGATACCTGTAATTTTTGAAACCGCTATATAAATTCAGCAGAAAATTCTCTCAATGCACATACATGTTGATTATATCTTCATTTACAAATTTGATTAATTGTCCCACGTAAGCATAGTCATCATAGATAAGAACGCGGCAATTATTACCTATTACACTAGCATTAGTTTTCAAAGCCCAAAATTGCGGTCTCAAAAGGCAAGCGAACTGAGCGCGTGCATTGTAGCAGTTTAATGCTTTTTACCTGCAACGGAAGAAACTTTTACACCTAACAAAACCATCAAGCGGCTCGCAATGATACAAATGTTACATGCAACGAAAAACTTTTAGTGGAAAACAAAACAAAAGTCTCGTCTTTCACGCAATAGGCACCTTGGTTGCTAAAGAACAGAAATTATAAATTAAAAAGAAAACTTCTTGAACTTTCTTTGATCTATCTAGACGAACTGTTGAATAGCGCTGAGCACAAACGCAACTTTTCAGAAAACTGCTCTAAACGTAATTCTGCTGTAAAACCAAAACAACGCTGTTCCTTCAACTGTCATCGCAACTCATTGTCAAAATCCCCATTGCTTTCGCAATGCCGCATGCCAGCTCCTTTTTTCTGATGTTCGTGCTGTGCGTGGTCTGTGAAGGCGCAAGGATACTTGATTCACTGCTTCAGCCTCAAATATAAAACAGTGTGAAACGTCTTGATTGCATTGAGTTTCCAACACAATTATTTCTTAAATCTAAAACACCAATTTAACAACCTGTAAATTGAAATCTTAAATTTGAGTTTGATTTCTTCGCGCTCAAATTAAAGGTGCTTGGACTGGTTTTGCGTATTCTCTCAGATCTGGAGGTAGGACATTGTCTCATGTTACTTTCAACTAAGCTCAAATGATAGCAAGGGTTTCGAAGTGTAAGACCTGAGGTCACACTTGGATATTCAAAACATGTCTTACTGCAGGTATCACCTCCATTTTTGGATACAAAACAGCTAAAATTTCGCAAGTTTGAAAAGCATGCAACTGCAAAAAATATTTTCTGGGCAGAGATAACGCGACTGACCACATATCGACCCCGCTCGCGTAAGCTTTGCCTTTGTATTTAACAGCAACAAGCTTTTAACAAGGGATTAAGTTTTGCCTTTGGTGAAAGCAAAGATTAATAACACTACTGCATTTTGGACTGGTGGAAGCAATTAGAGACTATTAATTAGCTTGTGTACTTCAGGCAGTTGAATTCTTTCGCAGTCATATTTTTTATTGAAAATTACAAGCAATGATTTTGAGAAGCACACCGGAAGGCACTTGAATTACCCTAAGAGTTTACAACCACATCGAAAGAACGACAAAATATTTTAAATTTTTTCACGTTTTTTTGCAAGAAGTTTATATGACGCAAGAAACACATCTGCGCTTTAAACAATCATATTAAGGATAACCTTCCCAGAATACCCTTTGAAGCCAAACTCTCAATTGAGCATTAAATGTACGGAACATTTTGCATAACAAGGAACGCAAGTGCACAAATGCAGAAACGCAATTGGCTTTAGTGCTTGTAAAGCCGCTTTATCGTTCGCCACTTCGTTTTTTCCTCGTTTTGAACCCAGCATCTTCAACACTGTCGTTTTTCATTTACGCTTCTGGTCAAATGAGTCTAAATAGCAAATAATTTTAGGTACTTTTCAGAGGAAAAATTATTTAATGTTTTCCTTGAGGTTCTTTCAAAAGATTGTATGCCATTGCAGGACAGGCCAAAATCCTAGGCGTATTTTTGTACTTTTTCAATCTGCTGAATGCGTTAATGTGGGAGCTACAAAATTAAGGAAAAATGTATTCATCAATTTACAACGCCTCCGATCTCTTCATTGGTATTACTGTACTATCAACTTTTGTTTTCCCATTGAAGCCTCAAGATTCAATGCTTTGAAGTAGTTTTTCAAAGGCTGTTTTTCCTGTGTTATTTATAAATATCTTTTCCTGGTTTTCTCCATTTTCCCTTTGTTATTATGAGATTATGAGGTTTGTTCCGTTTACAAGGATTAACTAGACTTTTAAGCCTTGAATTAAAACCAACAAATTTTGATCTTAGTTAAGTATTTAAGCTATTTCAAGAAACGTGTTTTTATTGCAATTTCTAAGTTCAAATCGCCACATTTTCCAAGCATTTTCAACTTTTCAAAATTACTTCGACTTTTTTCCACTAGAATGACTGTTTATGTCGGCGAAGCTTATGAAATAAAACGTATGTCTCTTCAAACAAACTGTCTTTTCAAGCCAAAACTGCCCTTCTTATGGTAAGCCTTATCTTTCAGCTGAGTGCATGAAACAAGTTGTGATGTTTGACAAAAAAGACATCGTCATTTATCAAAGTATCGTCATTTCTCCCGAATTTTACAGAACTGTTGAACATTTTACCATCAAAGCTCAGGTTCCAGTAAGCGATTTCGCATGCATGGCGACAAAGATTTTTCAAAGTTTTACCTCTTGCGGCTGGAAAAATATCTGATGATAAGCAAACACCAAAATACCTCATTTTGGAACTTAGTGTCGCTGAACAATGTGTTATTTTGAGTGATATTACCTTTTTCTTTTGCTTAATTTCATTTTCTGATACACATACATTTAACCATGGAAAACGTGTTTTCTTGGTGCGAAAGTTATTGGTAGCAAACGCGTAGCAGCTTCATTTCAACTTCGAATCGACTACTTTCTTCCCCAAAATAATTATGATGTGAAACGCGCTGCATGGGTTTGCTGACTGATACATCATCCTAAAGTTTATCAATAACTCGTATCAGACAAGAAAAACTTATTAGAGAAAGTATTTCACTAGTATTGAAAACAGGCATTAAAATTCAATTTGAAATATTTTCTTTACAAAACTACATCTTTTCAAACGGATATTTTCCTATATGCTGTTACTGGAATGTATCAAAATGCTAACTCTGGTATGGAGTAGGTTTCATTGGGATTCTACGATTGCTTAACCTTACAGCAAGCAGCTTTAATATCGTTTTTATCTGCGGTGACTTCACCGCTCTCTCGTGGTTACGCTTTAAAATGACAAAATACAGCAATCGTTCAGGCTGATACAGTTAAATATTACAAACATTTTTGGTTCGTGAAACTCGTGTTTCATGAATCTTAAAGCGTTAATCAACAATTCGCAATCTTAGGAAGTAATCTACTACCAAAAGTCACCTGGTGGCCACGAATGATTTGAAATTATTACAAACATTCACTGCTTGGTCTTATAATCATCCTTTCTCGAATTTGATAACTGCACCACACTTTTCGGTTAAATTGAAATTGCGCAACAGGCTGGCTAAGTGATAAGTGTAATAAGATAAAGCGTTACTGCCGTATGTTGGAAGAAATGAAAAATCTTAACTGGACGTAGGACAAAACAACAGTTAAGTGAAAGCGGCGGAGTTGCTAAAAGTTGTTCATTTTGTCAAAGGCTCTGTATGATTCACGATGAGGCAGCAGTATTCTGGGCAGCGACAACAAGGGAGGTTAAGTTGAGCTCAAGGCGGAAAGAACTGCTTCACAGCTACCTCAGTAAGTAGGTTTTGTTTTGCTAGCAAACATTCGAATGGTAAACACTCTTGTTCGTTGCGCGCAAATCAAGCCAATCTGTCAAAAACCGATGTTTTGTAAGAGCACTACAAAGCCTGTTCAGACAGGCCGGAGAAATCTGACAAAACCACATTAGGTTTTAAGACACGCATTTTCCATTTTGTATGTGGCCTTAGAAGCACATGTGTATTGGTTGGAACATGAGTGCGATAAATGAATTGTTAGCTCGAGTGTTGACGCCAGGATGCTTGAGAAACTAATCACAGGCGTTCAGTTGACCACAACTGAGCATTTTTCATTTCGAAAACAGAAAGAAATCTATAGCGCCAGAAGATTGAATTAATCTGCTTGGAACTAACAAATTTTATCGCTTAAATGAAAAATTAAAACTCCATATCTGTAGCACTGACGAAAGTCATATTTGAATCGAATCATCACAACTCCTATGTGGTCGGGCTACAATCAGGGCTGCGGATTCGGAGGTAAAATGTCCGACTCCAACTCCGACCTTTCCAATATTTCCAACTCCGACACCGGCTCCTTAATCTAACGTGAATGACGTTTGGCTGTCAACAATTTTGCAGCAACCAGCAATCACTGGAAATCGTGGTTCATCGTAAGAATTCTATGTTTCAATAAAAATTTCAAAAGAAATTGTACCGTTTCAACAGGCACGACATAAGATTCCTAATTTAGGAGTGCGACGTAAAAAATGATTCAATTGGACTGTCGGATATTTTATCCAACTCCAACTCCCAATGTTCTTAGAAATTCGATTCCGATTCCACCCAAAAACCTCCGACTCCTTGTGACTCCGCAACCCTGGTTCAAATCTTCACGTAAACCCGGTGTTAACCGTGGCCTGCTTTGGACTTAAATCCAAGGACCTTTTCGTAAATCCAGGGATTTTTCGTGCATTGATGGCACTAACAATGTTACTGAATGTTTAATTAACACTTTGAACAACTTTGCTGGGGTCACCGATCTTTCCAAGCTTGTGAAGAATTATTAACTGGTCAACAAAAACTTTTTGAGAGCAAAGATATTGAAATTGTTTCTGAGGAATTTGTATTGCTGAGTCCGAAAATGACATCCGTTTCTTTGAATTAGCTCCAATTTTGGAGATACCGATATTCTGTTTTTTGACAAGAGAAGTATCGTTAGCTTTAGCATCTGTCAATGTGAACACAAGTATCAGTAACATACGCCGGGAAAATGTTTCTTAGGTAGTATACATTTCTTATTACTGACCAGACACTCCAATATGTTATGTAGCAATCCTATTACTCCAGTAATAAATTATTGAAAACGCTCTTTGAGATTTAATACTTCAGACTCCGATTTCCACGGCACAAAGTTATTTACCTGCTGCCTACGTATGTTGTTGTACTATAGACTTTCAGCTTTGCGTGTGATTTCCTCAGCTTCCTGAAAACTGTACACCATCAAACAGTTGACTAGGTGATGGGAGTGTAACAGTAGACTTATCACTCTGATAAGCTGCATTTTCTTTGTATTGCACACCACAAGCACAGAGCACAGTATTTCCTCCACCTATCACATCATGTCAGCAGCTCATTCTGTAGATGTCTTTTTGTAGACTAGATGTTGTTATCAAAGTTTATTAGTTCTGAAGGCAAAGAAAAGTATACTAAAGTTTGGAAAAAGTGGAGGATTTTGTGATTCAAGTAAGAATTCAGTTTATTAGTGAAGGTTTGACAATATGCTTAGTGTTCGTCACTGATAAGCATGGCAAGTTTTTGCAACTTTTTTTACAGCTTCCAACAGCTTCCTAAATACTCAAAATATATGTAGTTCAATGTTTTGAGCTGTTTCCAGAAATTTTATATTGCAACTTTTTCGATTTTTACGTGCTACTTTTTACTGCAATTTTATCAAGTGCAAAACTATTTCAGTTTAGTTCTATTCTCTTTGATTGCATGAAAAAGAGCTATATGAAGGATTAGCTGTATCTCAATGTTATCTAAGTAAGACGAAACAGTTGGTTTGCAAGCTAGAAGTTTTACAACCCCAGCCAAGTGCGGCAGTGCCCGAACCCAATTTGAGGTGGTAGTGCGGAAACTCTTGGCTTTTGGCCAAGTCCGCGAAAACGAAAATAGGTTGTGTCAAGTCTTTCTCAGTCCATTGTGCGCATAAATGCAACTTTCGTTGAAAATAGATGTAACTTTCTCACTTTTTTACTGCAACAAAAACTTGCCCTACCGATAAGGTATGTTTCTCCATATCCATGGAATATGATGAGTTTCATGAAGGGTAGAAAGCTCTGCAAGTAACAGCAGTGGAAGTGTGTTCTAAAGTAGTTCCGCAATTCCAGAGTCATTCAAGCAGCAGGAGCTGAGTGATCTTATCAGGAATCTCAACTTATCTTAAGAAGCAACAGAAGTTTTGTCATCACGTCCAGACTCAAGACAAAAACTGCCGTGGAACCAGAGCTTAAATAGCATTCTACCGTACGAGAGAAAAAGAATTACTTTCGTATATTTGCTAACAAGACGAGCTTGTTCACTGCAAAGTGCCAAGACATCGAAGGGCTTCTGCTAGAAATGGAAGTGCCACAATATAGAGCTGAAGACTGACGCTTATTCACAGACAGTTCGAAAAGGAGTTGAAGATGTGTATTGCCACATAACGGTAACAGATGCATCTCTTTCTGTTGGCCACTCAAGTAAATTTAGAGAAGACTGCAAGAACACCAAAACGGTATTACAGAAACTGAAGTATGATTCTTACTATAGGTGACGGAACCGGGGAGGGGGGCCGCATGGGCCTAGGCCCCCCACTTTTATTTCTGTTTTGAATTTCAAATTTTGCCTAAATATCGTAGGTTTAAGTAAAACAATTAGTATTGGGTCCAGTGTTAAAGTAAATCATTTAATGAAAAGATTTTGCAGAATTTCGGAAGTATTTTGTCGATATTATTTCTAATATGTTATTTGCAATTTGGCAGGATTTCGTAATTGTTGGGAAGAATACACCGTGCACAGTCTGTCTCCCTGCTATGGATTGTTTACCGCATTGGTGTTGACGTGTTGTTGAAGTGTTGTCAGATGGTGTAATACAAGACACTTTTTCACAAAAACGGTGTAATGTTACATGCTTGTGTGCATGGGCATCGGAAGGAATTTTTCCAGGGGGGGTCACTAGTGGATTTTTCCAACAGTTTTTTAGGGAGGGCACAAGTGGTAAAATTTTGTTTACCACTCAAAACTAAGAAAAAGTCCTTTTTGCTGAAATTTTCAAATTCCTGCCCCTCTTCCGACACTCATTCTTGTGTGTAGGAAAAGTTCGTGCCACACCATTAAAAATTGCGGTAATTTCAAGCGTTTTAACACCATTCTAAACAATTAAATTTTACTGAATCTTATACGCAAAACGAAAGATTTGACAGATCAGTTTCAATTGTGTTTTTGTTTTTGCGTTGGCAGCGCTAAATAGCTATATTTTGTTTCTGCATTGGCAACACAATTGGCAGCCTTGCGGACAACTTGCTACATATGCTTTGTCTTGTCTTTGTATTCCGGTATCTAATGCAGTTGTAGAATGAGTATTCAGTTCAGGGCCACCGCCAGCGAGGGGGACAGTGGTGCCCCGTCCCTCCATTTAAATTCTGTGCCCACCTATTTCAAGTTTGGCCCCAGACTGCTGCATTCATCCAATATCGCATTTAAAAGTGTGCCCCCCTCATGGTTTTTGCCCCCGCTGCTGCGGAATCCTGGCGACGGGTCTGATTCAGTCATGATACGTCTGTGTTCAAGATGTGGAAAAGTTGTGATTTTGATGTTTAAGACAGGTTTCAAAGCTGTGTCATTTTTGCCTGTCTTTTAAGCTATGTTCATAGCGTTTTTAACAGCCCAGTATGGCTAGTCCGGCATACGGGCGAAGCCCGAGTGTTAGATTACGATTTATATCTGAGAACGCGAGCTTGCTTTGTATGTTTGTGTCACCATCCACGGTCTCACTTCACTAAGTTGTTAACCCGGGCTCGTTTCTTTGGGCCTTGTCACTGGTTATATATTTTCGTTCCATGTCTGGTCTTTCGCGTTCATGTTGCAGGTGACCTGAATAAAACAATATCGTTCGTACTGAGCGTTCTCACGACCTCGTTCACTCGCGCTAACTGCCCTCGAATGCCCCACCGTGTCTACGGACCTGGGCAGAACCGTCACCAGAAAGTCTTCCATTTGAGTCCTTCATGTTTGTGCAAGGGTGCTAGACATTCTGAAAATTTATTTTTAATTCACAACATGAATAGCATTTGCAGATTGTGCACATTACATTGTAAATATTTTCCCGCAAATACCCATGATACAGCTCGTAGTTTCCAACTAAAATGTTCCGAATGAGCTTAACAAAAGGAAGGAAAACGAAAACAAAAGGAATTGTGCCCCCCACTTTGAAAAAGTTTCCGCCACCCATGATTCTTACCAATGGTTAATATGTGTAGACTTGAAAATGGTAATTTTTTTGCTTGGCCAGCACAGCGGTTATACAAAATATCCATGTTCATAATCTGCTGGTGAGACAGCCGAGCGCGTAGGCGAATGACTACTGGATGAAAAAAAGGGCGGACACCTTGAAATTCAGTGAGAGTTAGTGAAGCTAACATCATCAGTGAAACATTAGTTTCCAAGGAGAAATTATCCTTCTACCACTGCGCATCAAACTTGGTTTGATAAAGCCTTTTGTGAAAGCCTTTGCCTGCAACGGGGGATTGCTTAAAACTGTGTTTGCAGAGCATTTCCTGCTTTGACGATCGAAAAACTGGAAGCAAGCATTTTTGATGGCACTTAGATCCGCAAACTCATAAAACACGCATATTCCGCGCAGTCTACGACAGACACGGAGGCTGCTGCGTGGAAATCTTTTGTTTTAGTCACACAGAACTTCCCTGGAAACCGAAAAGCTGAAATTTACCAAGAGTCGGTGGAAGATATGCTTTCGAGTTCACTTGAAAGTTTTAGGTGTGAAGATGAGTATCAAGATCAACTTTCTCTTCAGCTACTTAGATCGTTTTCGCATAAGCTTTGGTGACGTAAGTGAAGAGCACTGAGGAAGGTTCCTTCAGGATATTGAGTTCATGGAAGAGAGGTACCAGGGCAGATGGGGGGCCAACATGATGGCCGACTACTGTTGGAGCCTCCAACGTGACTGCTTGGCTGCGCGACACATTCCAAAAAGTCTTGCAAAAATTTTTAAACATCAAGTAATCTTTTCGTATTAAATGACTGATTAATGTGCTTTGACAGTTACGAAATGTACTTTGATCGCCATTAAAAGTAGCCTATACCCGTTGAAATTTTCTGGGCACCAAAATGTGCGTTGACCAGTGAATTACTTCATTGTTTCATGAGATGCGGTGACGTCGTAAGCTTGTTATTTTGTATGAAAGCAGAAGAGTATCAGCCCCATACTTTTTCGAGTGATCATATATAGCTCACTGCTCTTCAACGTTTTTGTCATCATGGAACCCCTGATATACTTTCGCGTTTGTCATGGAACCCCCACTAACAAAAATAATCAAAAAAACGAATTACTTGTAAGAAAATCAAATATTTCGTTTTTAGGCCCTTCAACAAATAAACAGTTATTACAGAAGTTAAAAAGCAAGGAATTTTTTGACTCGGTTGTTCTTGCATATTTGGAATGTAGCTGCTAAATTCAGAATTTGGTCATCCGGCTAAAAGAACCGGTATCTCAAATATGTGTTGTCCCATTTTCTAACTTTGGCAATTGAATTTCATCTGGTCCTCTTCGGATTAGGTGTCTCTTCTACATTTGAACTACATTGCTTATTACCGTCCACACTTTCGGTGTTGCTATTATTTCGCTTCACATAAGAAAATGTGCTATTTTGCTTCATCTGGCTTGTCTAAATAATAAAAGGTTGGGTTTCACACTGTTTTTACTTTGTTGCCACAAAAGTAGAACAGCAGCTCTAGTCTGTGACTCAGTCTGCTCTCTACTACCGGTAGTCTCAGGCAGCTCGGGCTGATCTACTTGCTACCAGTGTTGTCACTCTGTTATGAAGAAAACCCCATAAATTAACTTGAAGAAAAACAGAAAACAATAAAAAAACCAGACATACAAAATGTTTAAAATAAACCAAAACCAAACTTGAAATGTACGCTACCTGTAATTGCACATAAAAATTAAGGTAATATGCATTATTTGCATCATATTTTTAACAAGTTCAAATCCATTTTTGAACATACTGACAATTTACGAGTAGGCTAGCAGCAAATCAAATGCATGAAGTAACATGAAAAAGCTAGTTAGATCGTTTAATTTTTTCTTATACTTTTCCTTAAACGCACAAATTGAAACATGTACATGATACATTCAAGGTCTGACAGTTTTCTTTTCACCTTAACCATTGCGTTCATTGCAATATTTGACTACTAATTTAACACTGAAAATTTTACATTCATACCTAATGTACTGGCTACTGACTCTCCACATTATGCCTGTGAAACTACTGTATTCTCGAATGGAAAATGCAGTAATACAACATACATTCCTAAAATTTGACCAGAGTCAAAAAATCCAGATCTTCAATAAAAACCCCAGAACCCCAGATGAAACAGAAAAACCCCAGATCTAGTGAAAAAAAACAGCAGTGTCAACACTGCTTTCTACGCAGTCTACTTCTGTGAACTGTACATCGGCAATATCGTATAACTGTGATGCAACGATAACGTTCTTCTTAATTACACAAGAATGAATAAGTGACGCAACAACTGTCAATATTTCTTTTTCCGCTATCTGCACTCAACTTCCTGTACAGTATAACTAACTGGCCTACTTAGAGTCGGAATGCGGCACGGTGATCTAAAAATTTCATAATGACCCATCAACATACTGAAACAAGAAATCATTTTCCCTAAAAACGAGGAACCCTACTACATGTTTTGCGGAACCCCTGTTGAAGAGCACTGATACAGCTCCCTTATCTTTTGATGCAAAACCACAAAATGAACTTCTGTATTGTCGTGTTTATACATTTTAAAAAATTTACCAGCTGGATCGTAGCAAAGCACGCCTTGTTTTAAAACAATCTTTCCCTGTTCCTTTTCAGCTCCATTACTTCACTGATGAAACAAGCGCTGCATGGCAGACATCTATTCACTGCGGGAGCTGACACAAGGGTAAACGTGGATCCAAAGTCTAGAGACATTTATTTTAAATAACATCTGATTGGATGGGCGCATCGATTCAGTAAAGACTTGAAAAGGCGTTCAAATCTTAGACAATGGGATGTGAGAAAAGGCTCATCTACTGTACAACTGATAAATTGCTATTTTGCTCAACGTCTTAAAGTATTGCTTCGTTTGCAGCTAAAATTGATTGCTTGAAAAGCGCTGCATTCTACGCAACAATTATGGATAATTTTCAGTTTTAAAAGGGCTTGAATAGGCTTTGCATACACTGTTAAGGTTTTTCAAAGTGTTTCTGGAAACACTGTTTGTCAAGCAAGTGAAAATAATGAGAGCATTTCATTTTTTGTTCGGTTATTCACTTTGACGAATGAAATGGCATGTGCTTCTGTGTTGCTCTTTTTTTATAAAATTTGTTTTGTAAAGACCACTTTATGTTACAAAAAGACGTAGGATATATCAAGCGTTATTTCTAACGTTTTCTTAGAGGCGTATTTTTAAATGTCTTGAAGGATTTTTTTCCGGGTAGTAAAGAGCCTCTAAACTAAAACATGAGCAGGAAACGAAAGAATTACAAAGGTTTTCTTGGGGTCTACTTGTTAGAGCTTTCGGTGTAAGCAGCAAATAAGGAAACTTAAGAATGCAATATACTGGTGTACGATGCTGCATTCCTTCTTTCAGGTGTGGTGATTGGATGAATGATAAATCAAAGTATATCAGTACTATTGCCACAGCGCCCGGTGCCAAGTATTGTTTGATCGCAACAAACAACTTGATTCAAATGTTAGATTCATACACTGCAAAAGAATGAAAGCTTCAAACTAGAAATACAGATGGATGGAAACGAAACACTTGAGAACAAAACTTAAAACTGCCAATAAATGCACATTGATGCTTTGGTCTATCACATTGAAATAACACTATAATCCCTTTTGACAATAAAACAATAGTTGATCTGCTCAGTTAACAAGCAAAGCTTTCTCTGGGTTTCGGATTATCTCAGCGGCACGTTACGTACATTATTACTGCACAATGAAAATTACGAAATTTGTTTGTTAGCGTGTTCAACCTAGTTCTATTTCTAATGAGAAATATCTTTTTTGTCTCTGAAATGTGCTGACTTTTCTATCTCGTACAGGTAGTTAAAATAGTAGCTATAGCTACTGTATATAGGTAAACTGGAAACTTGGCTTAATTTCGAATGTTGTCATGTTCTTACATAAAAACTAACGTTCTAATCTTTTAAAAGATTTGCGTGCTAATGATTTGAGCGATTTCAGCATTTTTTTCTAGAAAATTGGAAAATCATTGCACACAACAAAACGGACGTCACAGCGACGTGAACAGCTTGTTTCTCACAGAGGATGGTGAATATGGCATCTTGTTGAAAAAAGAAAGTCTCCTTAAATGTACAAATTTCTTGTTAGTATTCACGAAGAAAAAAAGCAAAAAAGTTGTACTTACAATATTATCGCGCTTTACTCTCCACTAGTTACAAAACTTTGTCGCCTCTTACTCTTCACTGCATTGATGAATGGCCGTAGCAATTACTACTAAAAGTATGGATTATGTCACTAAACATGTGTCGCATTGGCAGCTGTTTGGGTTTTTCGTTTTTCGTGTAGCAAAAAATGAAGATATGTTGTCAATAAATTTCCTGGTAAATAACTATACCATTTAGATCTGAGGCTGAATGCTGCTTGCTTCCTCTTAGTACCATCAGGCAGTTACTAGTTTCAAATGCGTAAGTTGTTCTGGAAAATTTCGCAAAAAGGTAGGTTATTGGGTCCAAAACAGTTGTTTCCATTTGTGGGAAGCTGCACTGTCGGCAGCTTTTTACACTAAGACAGTGGTTCTCAAACTTTCATGAGCCGTGGCCTCCTTCAAAAGACTCTCAACACTTGTGGTCCCATGCTCATCAAATAAAAATACCTAGTTTTCTTTTTAACGGGTTTCCATCAGTTATTTTTATACCTAGTGAAGGCCTCTGCTCGTGGACCCCAGAGAACCGCTCCGTGGCCCCCAAGGGGGGCCGAGGGCCCCGTTTGAGAAACCCTGCATTAAGATATTATTCTCAGCGGTTTCACTCCCGCACAGGAGCGGCAAAGAACGAATAACGAATTTTACACAGGTCGGCATTCGTGCAACGTTATACGCGGAACATCGCGAACTTGAAACATGTTACATGTCACGGTAAGTGAAGTAAAGCTCTGGAAAACTGTCTCTACAGTAATATCATATTTCACCATGAGGATTATACTGTGCTATTCAAAGGATCATTGCTCCCAACATGCAAATGCATTGTTAATTAAAGACAAAGGGCATTGTAGAGTAGTTTTCAATCAAGATAAGTTGCATCATAAAATGATCTTTTATCATCTGTTAAGGACGAACTACTTTTAGTTATTTTCGTGCACGAACAAATATTGTGTTTAAAAATTAGTAATGCAGCCCTTTTCGAGAAGATTACGTGGCTTGAGTTTAAGCCAGAATTTTGTTATTCTAGAAAAAAAACGTGACAAACAATTGCGAAAAAGCACAAGTCTGATCACGCTAGCTGCGTCGTTATGTCATGTTGCATCAGACGTGCTAAGCCACATACCAAATGCGATTACAGATCTTTGTAAAAGCTTCAAAAAAACATTGCACATTATTTCGTTAGCTCAGCTTTCCTCACTAGGTGGTCGGCGCTCGAATGAACACTCGCACAATGGAGTGAGTCAAGACTATTCTTAATCGTGAAACCAAATATACTGCCCCGAATTGTGCATGCCCCGGAATTCACAGATGTTGCTATTTTCAATTTGCACCATTTTTGCCTATTTCATATTACATGAACTTCCATAATTCAAAGTTTTCATAAATTTTGCAGGTCTTACTCCACATATTTTTTTCAAATTTTCCGGGTTTTTAGCTAAACATCTGTTAAACGAGTATTCCGGAATTTTTGTCTGGTATCCTACTTCTGAACAACAATAAAATATGCAGTATGCGAAGTGAATTATTGTACATTTTTTGCTTTTTTGGAAAGTCCATTCAGGCTCCTTCGAACTCATGTAAGCGTCTTTCCACAGGACGACATGCTTTTGAGGATTTATGTCGCTTCATAAAAAACAGGTTTTACTGTAAAGTGAAGATTTGGCGTCACATGAACCTGTATGTGTAAATGCACCATCTTACGCGGGCATTTTGCAGATTGGTACCAAGTTGAAAGCCGGAAATTGTACGCCATGGCGAGTATGTTAATTTCGTCATAAATATCTTCTGGAAAAATTAATTTTGTCTTTGTCACAACGTACAGCTAAATTGTTGCGCATTATCTTATAGCTGCCCAGGCATCTTTTTAGTACTATAGCTTAAAATTAACAAACAATTGTCACTAATATTTCAAAAAGCTTTCATCATTGGAATAAGTCATTCGAGTGTGTGAATTTTGAATATGATCAATCGACTTAAAATAACGCAACTTAATTGGTTAGGTAAATAGTAATAGTGTTTTGCATTCTTGTAAATTCTTCAAACTCTTTTTAATATATTAACTCCGACTATAGTTAGAGTTGGTATATATACCAACAGGGGCGGCGTTAAAGGCGAAGGCCGAGATTGAGACCCGAAATAATTTTCGACAAGGCCAAGTTTACGAGAGAGAACGTTCGCAGGATTTATAACATGGCGTAAGACCTTGCAGTAAAGGTTGTCTCGAGGACGACCAAGCAAAACATCATCGTACTGTTTTTGGAAAGTTAGCTACAAATAGCTGAGAAGCAATAGGATTATTTAGCTGATGGTGCTTGTTTCCAACCGCACATAACTTTCTCCACTTACTTGCCAGTCTGCACGCTTTTGATTGTGATTTGCGACAAATTCAGCAAGAATTTTTTTGTGATTCAAGCAACGTTTCGACCTGCTATTTATTTATTCTCGGGAAGTGCCTTGGCGGGGATTCTTGTGTGTACGTCAAATGGTGAGAATTTATATCTTTGGTTTGCTTTTATTCAAGCAATGTTCCATTTGCGTAAACCCGTGGTTTGAAGAAAAACTGAGATAAAAAATTACGCCATTGCAAAATTGGCACGATATCAACATGACGCTGTTATTCATTGGGGCCAAAGTCTTGTTAAGAGACAAAGCACAAGTGATCATTTTTTGCACCGAACCATACAGCAATACGCAGAGATGTCGGGGCCAACTCTGTACGACTAGTACAGTACACTTTACATGAAGGCTTACTTTACAAGTAATGAAGTGCCTGAAAAGTCAAGTAAATAATATTCTTGCAAACACGTACCACTACTGGTGAAATGTAACTTTGGCTTCTTATGAAAAGCATTACATCGTTCTAAAATATACAAAAAGTGAGAAGCTTTCTGACACGTAGATAAAGTTGCTTAGAATTGGGAGAAAAAATTGACAAATTTCTGGTTGGGCTGCTTGCTGGTTTTAGGTACTTTGATCATCTTACATTTTGTACCAGCAGCAACGAAATCAGCTAGGCCCATGAGTGTCACTATTCATTTGACACAACTACATTGTACTGTATATTGTTGTCAAAACATAATTGATCATAACTTGACGAGAAGTGACAACAACAATTACTTTATTGAGTAAATGCACAATCTTACGCGGATGTTTAGCTCGGGGGCTGCCTTAGCTTTGGGGGTGGCATTAGCTGGGACGGCATTAATTCAGTGGTAAAGTATCCGCCTCTAAGTTGGAAGGTTGGATGTTCGATCCACGGCCACTAAGTGAATTGTCGTAGCGCTCTTTGGGCAAGAGTTCAATCGCCCCGACAGGGGACAACTTTCAGGCTTCGGCCTGCCGCTAACAGCCGTCACCAAAAATCGAATTAAAAAAAAATATTTTACAGCCCTAATACATTCGCGCCGCTTTTATTTTGAAATAGAACTCTCAGTATTGAATTCATTTTTCACAAAGGCCGCTTAGGAAATCCCATATCGGCTTCTTGCTTCTTGCACGAAAATTTTAAATACATGTTTCGATGTACATATATTTTAAAGCTCATAGAATGTTTGAAATATATCAATTTAAACGTTTTGCTGTTTTGCTCACCTGCAATTAAATATGAAGAACTACTTAACAGTAAGCAATGATTTACATTGATATCATTCAACTATTTTTAGTAGTAAAGAACACCTTGCCGTTTTCAAAAAGCACAGAGAGAGCAAAGTTTTTTTTTAATGTAAAAATTTATAATCCTCGTGAGCCTCAGCCCACTCCGTGTAATCCTCGTGAGCCTCAGCCCACTCCGTGAGTCATCTTACACATATTTCTGCGAATTTAGTGTTTATTTCAAACGTAAGCAAACAAACAAACCATACGCGATTAAAATCTTTGACAGGGACAATGGGACCAGAGGCAAGACTATGTTAAGTGTCTAATTTATTTATATCATAATGCTGTCAATTTTTTCTCAAATTCAGAAGTTTCAGATGCACTGTGCATGATGATGTTGTTCAGTTGCAAACTTATGAACCGTTTTTCTCGTTTTGCCAGCGTTGCCAGTCAAGATGAATCACATAACTCGTGATAGGTTGAACTAAAGCTGAATAAGTTGAATATATCAAAGTTCAAACTCTTGGCATTTCGTTAATTTTTAAACTGTTGACGATCAGCAATTTTCAAAAAATGTTTATTTTTTTAACGACAGTTTCCAGCACGATAAATGTCATTTGTAGTGTCTAAGAGGGTGTGGCATCAGTAAATGCACTGCAGCAGCATGCTAGGAAACAACTCGTAAATTATTGACAAAATAGTCCAAAACAGACTGTCAAAGATTTGTTAAAATAGTTTGCAGGATATAATAAAAGTACGTACAAAAGCAAAAGTTGAATCAGGAAATGTTTTAAAGGCCGCTATGACCGTGTACATAAATGTGCAAATAATTCAGAATTACTCAAGTTAAGAAAATGATGTCTTGAATAAACTTCAGCCATGGAAAAAGTGTAATGAACTTTGGAAAGTAAGTCTTAACGAAGTGAACTTCCATTCTCAAAAGATGACAACTTTTGAGACTTCCTGGGGATACTGCCCCAGAGACCCTCCCGAAAGGAGATGATGGTGCTAAAGCGTATGCTGCAGTAAGCATTCCCGTCGTCACGGGGAGACTTTGGTGGGCTAAACCCCCCAAATCAAGCTCCAAGACACCCCAACTTGAAATATGTAAGACTGCCAATAAGGGGAGTTTTTGTCAAATTTTAGAACGTCAAGCCCCCCTGCACAAACGTAAAGTCCCCGTATTGAAGACTTCTGGCTACGGTTCTGACAATAAGGCTGGTGATCACTGTTCTTTGCGAACCGTTTTCAACAACCGAGTGGACATTGCTATAGCCAAACCGCAGTATATAGCCAGCATTTTCATAACATTCCTGCGTGGCGCTGAAGATGCAAATTGATTTTGACGTAGGAAACACTTTGAAAGGCCAATTGTAATGAGAAAGTGGCTTGCTTAGAACATTGTGTACTACGTTATTGACCATACCTCTTAATCTGTTATTTTGGTTAGTTGCTGAAAACCTAAATACGCCGCTACTTATACAAAAAATTTTCCTTGTTTTGGGTCGAGTTTTGAACCTTCATACCAGACGCGTATATTATTCCGGACTTGGTAACCAAGAAAAAGAGGGCAAAGTTATTTTTGAAGGGCTTTTAAAAGTAATCAGTGAATCTCTTGAACACTCCGCCAACTGCTTTTAACAAAACTAATCTGCGCGACGGATTTATTGATCAAGAAAAATATTTTTAAAGTTCCTGAAAATCTTTTGTGATGCAAGGTTTACATAACGGGCAGATTAACCTACAAAACAATCTTTTCGTAATTTTTTTTCAATTCACAATGGACACCATCAGATGCTTATACAAACTGAACTAAATGCGCTACCTGGTTCAGGTGACCTTGCTTTCGGCAAACTTTAAACGATTGCGACAAAAGCAATTTGGCATCATTTTAGAAAGATCAACAGTTGCAGATAAACGTAAAAAAGTGAAAAGTTATAAAACTTACCGAACTTTTCGTGGTGGTGCAGCCCACCTTCGTCCGAACGTTTTTATACCGTTTTACGTATGATTTACACCAGCTGAGCTTTAGAGTAGCGTTTGTATCCGATGCCTTCGGGGTGTGTAATAAATCGACGCTTTAGGGCAAATGTTCTTTACAGTACAGTAGTATTAATGAGCAAAATTTGTAAGCTTGCTAAAAGTATTTATATCAGCTGGTTAAACTTTTATGTCAATTGTAAACGAGTCACACAAAAGCGTTGACAAAGAGTGATTTCGAAGCGTATCGTTGCGTACGTGATAACTGCCACACAAAGCATAGCATGGATGCTGTTGAAGCCGCATATTCATTTCATGATGGCACAAACGTGATTTGTATGCGCTTAAAACGTAAACAGCAGTTCGTACTACGTATTACATCGTTTCAAATCTTATCAGTGTAGTTATTAGTAGCATCAACATGTGCACAACAGCCGGATACGGACCAAAGTTCTGACGTCAGAGGAGATGGCTTGCAGCTCCATATTTGGACTAAAAGAACTGAGCTTAACCCAGGGGCCTGTTGGCTGAACGAAGATCAGCAAATGGGATTCACCGAAATTGGAACAAATTGCAGTTAGTAAACTTTGCATTTTTAACAATAAGGCAATTTAAGACTTGGTTGGTTTTTGGATGTAGAGACAAAAAGAGACTTCGTCCATCTTCACTCACTGCGCCGTCCAGCCTAAAAACTCTACCCAGTCATAAAGTTTCGTTTGTCACGCACAAGCGCTACTTTTTGATATTTCTTCTTTTTCTGGTGGATGTTGCATATCGCCTTGTATCGTCATTGAAACCGATTTTCTAATCAAAAGCATGTTTCACGCGTTGTTACCTGACACACTGCACCAATGTACATTTGTAGGATTCGTCTGCTCGTTTTTCAAGCAAAGTGTGTGGACGTGGGGTAGATCACTGTACCTAAAACAGTTTTAACTTAAAGCAAAGTGATAATTCTTGTGGTACTTTTGCCTTAACAATCAGCAGTTCCAACATGCCTTAAACTCGGGACGTGCAAACATACCTGCCTTATTATATGTTAATAACACGAACATAAAGTGAAATTACACTTACAGCAGGGTTTTTTTAAAGCATTTTAGGGACCCGATTCGGGTCCTTAGAATTTCAAATCGGGTCCCTAGAATCAGAGAAAATTATCATCGGTTCCCTAAAATCAGAGAAAATCGGGTCTCTAGAATCAGAGAAATCGGGTCCCTACAGATCCAAACTGAGTTCCTAACATTTTCCTTAAAAGAAACCCTGACTTACAGTGTAATTTTCTTTCGAATATATGAAAATGTAGTGCAATAATTACGCACCGATGCAGTCCTTTTGCAAGTTTTTCTAAAATTGAATTTTTTCCAATGCTGCTGCCATTTGTTGTATTTGTTCATGTGTCTATCATTTGAAATTAACTTTTTATTTTAACTTGGCTTAAGTCAAGAACTAAATGAAGTTTAGAACTAAATAAAGTCAAGAATTAAATGAAGCTCAACATGTTCACCAACTGTAAGAAGAGGTTTAGATGCGTTGAAGGAGTTCATCTTTTCAACAATCCTGTTTCTTTTGCCTTGCCATGAAAATTTGCTTCACTTGGTACGCAGCACCATAAAACCTAGTTTGTTGTTTTTTAATTTGAACTCTCAACAACCTTCCATTTCTATTATTTGGAATGCAGTTCACAGAAAGGAAGAAAGCACACTACAGAAAAAAGCTTACTACAAAGCAAGTGTTGACAAATCTTGAGCCTAAACACCCCACAAAAGATTAAAGTTACAAGGATTCTACAATAACAGTAGAAACTTTGTCAGTATGACTTTTTAGTGAATCATTTTGGACGTCTAATTTTGATAGAAGTTATTTTTCTAAATTTGTACAGCACACGCAGTTTTTTCCAAGAAAGTCTCATGCTAAAGCACAGAAGAATAAATGCGTACCATAATGCACCTGAACAGATTTGTTCGTTGGAATGTTTTACCAAATACAATGAGATATCATCATGTTAGCCAGAAACTTCTTTTTCGTCTTTCGCTAATGGACGATGAAATAAAATCTCCTTTGCAGTGAACACTTCATATCTAAATTTGTTTGAAAAGAGGCGGTATTTTACACTGACTGAAGTATGTTCCTATTTTAAATTTTTAATGTAATTGACAGAAGAATAAGACAGGATGCAGAAAAATCTGAAAACAGTTTTTACGTGAAGTGAATTTTAAGTGTTTTCGATTTCACTAGTTGTATCCACCATGTACCCCATAGCAAAAAAGTTGTTGGATGATAAAATCGCGAACTTAGTTATTTCTGCGCCAGCAATCAGACGAAACTGCACACATTTGCCAACAGCCAAAGGCAGGGATGTTGGCATTATGCATTTGTTTTGGGCACTGTCCCAAGGATTCGTGATGGTAGTTGAGATTTTCTGGACTATTTGCAATTATAGACATAGAAGTGCCAAAAGCTAAAAAAACTTTCTGAAGTGTTGGTATATTACATATTCCAAAACACTGGAAAAGAGTATTGTGAACATTAAAACCTTCAAAAGCACCCGATAATTTCTTTGACATTTCAATCGAAAAAAAACTATTTACAGAACAAACACAATTTTCATGCAGAAAAAGCAGGCAAAATCAATTTCTGAACTGTCCCGTATCGTCCATGAATGCAAGGTATGCAGTGCATGCCTTACTTTCAGTGAACAAAACTTAATTACTTCAAAATTTTCAATCAAATTTATATCATAAACAGGAGGAAAAATAGAAAAAAAGAACTTCTCGTAATGCTGCCTTGAAGCTTTCTTGCAATATAAGTTAGTTCTCATGAAAAATGCTTTCAATCGTGTTTGGTTTGCTAATGATTTCAGTAAAAAATCTGAGAAACACGCACGCCGAACGGGAAACAAGCATTCAAAATTTGCGATAGAATGCGTGTTTTTGCAAAAATTTCTGAAGAGAGTTAAGTTTTTGGTAGAAATGCGCAAAACTTAGAGCTGACCAAACTTTTTGCTTGTGTGTTTTAGTGTCAAATTTATTCTATTCAAAAAGTGTTTGTTTATTAGCGAGATACCTTGTGTTTCCATAACGACAAATGTGCTTTTCGTAAACACTGCAAAATTGCTATTGGAATCAAAGGCATGCAATCTTCAGTTTTGCTTTCCCTTCGTGTGACGCAATTGACATGGAGACCTGAGTTTAGTCACATGAATTGCTGTAGCTCTGTGTTGTATTTGCAGACTGCAGAGTACCTGCAATTGGTAAACTGCGTTTCAAATTGCTATTATTTTATATTAGAACAAAAGTTGGAGCTATGATGGGGAAGTAGCTGTTTGGGATGGTGCAGTAATTAGGCTACAAGCAACAGGTTTCACCTAATTTTTTATGAACACCAGAGAAATGTACTCGGTGCAGGTAGGCCAACACCAGACTTCAAGCTTATAGGTTAGGTTAAAGCCAAACAACGTTTTTAAGGACACACAACCCAAAATTGTATGACAAATTCAACTGGTTACATGGAAGCAGTTCAACAAATAAGTTTTCTTGCTGGCCGAGTCTACTCTTTTCTGACAAAGGTAGTCCAGTCTAGGGCTCAGGGCACAGCGGGTATGACGATGTGAATAACTTGCGTAGCAGGCATGGGCGTCGGAAGGATTTTTTTCCAGGAAGGGCACTGGGGGATTTTTCCAAAATTTTTCCAGGGAGGGCCAAAAGTGGTTAAATTTGTTTTTTCCCACTCGAAATCAAGAAATCAACCTTTTTTGCTGAAATTTTTAAAATCCAGGTGGGGACCTTGCCACCCCCCCGCCCCCTCTTCCGATGCCCATGGTAGCAAGTTACAGGTACTGGATGCCATGATAAGACTGCGCTTCAACCGTGACAGTTTTTGTAGTTTTTTTTGTAGAATTGGTCGTGAACGTTTTTGTGGCGGTAACCGACATTCATTTCAAAGGTGTGAAAAATTGATAAGTAATTCAAGTATATCTGTAACTTTAGTTTTAGAGGTGAAGGTTACACTTTATTGATCTGATTGGTTGAAAGCTATCGTGTTAGATTGCTGGATGCCTATTAGCAAAGATTCAGTTACTTTTTCACTGATTCGCTGTTAAGGAATAAACGATACATAAAAAAACAAAAATGACAGCAAGAATTTATATGTGAGTACATTGAGTTTGCCCGCATTTCCTACTTTCACTAAACGAGTTATCTTCATGCTGTCCCGCCGTACGTGCATTTTTGTGCAGAAGTCAAACAAAGTCAACTGGCATCCTGATAAAAGGAAGACATTTTTTCCTAGCAAAACCGACGCTTCAATGATATGACCAGGAAATCCGCCACTTCGTTGGCATTAGGTCAACACCTGCGCCTTCACGCTTGCAAACAGCCAATATTTCTCCAATTTTTCAAACTCTCCACGTCTAGCGTGTTTGGTCAATTAATCGTCGTTGTGATGCTTCATTCAGTGGCTTTGCGCCAGGAATCGTATAGCTTCATGCCTGGTCTTAGCAGGCGCGAAGTTTAAACAAGACATTAAACTGACAAAAGTTTCCTAAATCGTCTTTCTTCCTCATCTAATGATACAGCTGTGTGTATATCTGTAAAATTAACAGATTTGCCAGATGGGTGATATCCTACTTCAGATTTGTGTTCGTAAGTAACGTCACTAGTTTGGTATCTGTGTCAGTCAACATATTAATTAAAGATTAACCCTGCTGTATGTACTAATGGATCCACATAAATTCCGAAATATATACCAACATTGTCATGGAACTTTGCACTGTCATTTCTATGAGATTTGCCCCTATTAGAAGATTTTTTAAACACAGCGTTCCTTCAGCGTATCACTCATACGTGTGTCCGCAGTTTCTCATTCAAAGTAATTTATGTGTTAGAAGGCCGCACTGGCAAACACTGTGCTTATCATCGCCGATGTTGACAGAAAAGTATCGATTCTATGATGATGCAAGATGCAATATTTTTTCTAATATACAATATTACATTGCAGCTGTATGCAGTCGCACCTTGTCCGAAAGTTTTACTAAGTTAAAAATTTAATCGAAAGTAAATCTGAGAAGAGACATGTCAATCGTAATACAACATTCAGAATTGAATTTCCGTGAACCCGGACAACGGTGAAAAGTATTTTAAAGCAGCAGACAGGTTTTGCAGCTTTGTGGTTGAGGAGGGCACCAAGGCGGCTACATGGGAAAAAACAAATATCGTGAATCACTGCCAGATTTTTGCACACGGAGCGTGCCACGTGACGCCTGTCCTTATCCTTATTAAACGGTTTACTCATCATCCATTTTGAAAAGCGCCACTGCTCAAGGTGGTCTGTTCCGGTGAAAACGGAATCGCTGAAGGAGTTCCGGGAATTTATAAATTATATTTAAACTCTGCAAAAAATAAGGCAATTTGTTTTGCCGCAGCAATAGATTCATGGAATGAAACAAGTGTGGTGCTTCATTTTCTTGGAAGGCCTACGACTTGCTTGGCACATTTTTGATTCTACCAAAACTACAGCAAAAATTGAAAAAATTTGGTTTGAAATTCTTTCAACATAGCAATGAATGTTTGCATATTGCAATGCTTCAGTCCGCAGAGGACACAAAAATATCAACGCAAGAATGTTACCATGCACATTTTTACCCTGTTTGTTTTGCAGAATGACACAACGTCGTATATACCAGCGTATACTCTGGCGCCAGGGGCGTAACGAGGTTAGATGGCGCCCGGGGGAGGAAGCAAGTTTGGCGCCCCCATGTTCGAACCTGAGATGTTTCGGAAGTAAATGTGGTGTATTGAAGAAAGTACTTGTGACATTGTTGGGACTTTTCGGCGCCCCCTGCAGTCATTCGGCGCACCCGCAGTGATTCGGTGGCCCCATAGTGACTCGGGGCCCGGGGAATTGTGTCTCCCTTGCCTCCTCGTTACGCCCCTGTCTGGCGCAGATCAGACACACAACTTCATAACCCAAAGGCTGGGCTTTGTGGAATCAATAGCAACTTCTTCAAAAATTCTGAAAGCACAAAATTCTTAACAGCAACGTCTTTAGCGAAATTAAGTTAAGGTCTCAATTCCACCATCGAAAGCAAGAAAATTCACCAAGAGTAATACAGAATCACGATAGCTTGACAAAAGTTGATCCAAAATCAACCCTTTGAAGATGAGTCAAACAAGATGAAAAGCTGGCAGATTAAACCATCGAATTCACTTTGAATATTTTATGCGTACTGGAGAAAACTTCGGTACAACTTCATGATAGTTCAGAGCAGGGGCAGCTCGTCTAGACGGGCTGCCGGGCTGCAGCCCTCCCTGAAAAATGTAAGATAAAAGATTCCGCCAAACGGCCAAACTCGCCTTAAGTTTGGATTTAGTTACGAAAATTTCACAACACAATCACTTTCGGTACTTCCGACACCATTTCGGCTCAACGTTTCCTAGGAATCCAACAAAACCAATGTTTCGCTGCTTGCCAACGACACCACTTATGCGATGACGTTTTCAGCACACTTGCCGATGAATTTGGCGATTTCGGGGCTGTCATCCGCACAGCCCTAAAGGAAAGAAACCAAACAATTGGCTGCAAAAAACATGGTGGTATATCCGCCTATCGCAAAGCGTTTTTGATATTTTGACGATGAATTTTTAAAGAAAAAACGGAGGAAATATGATCTTGACTGTTTTTTACTACCTGAATTTCTTGGATATTGAATTTTATAATTAAGTTTAACAATGCTTTTACTAGTACTTTGGCGATATTGGCGGCATTGGATTCAAATCTGGTCGCCAATCTCGGGCTGCGAAAATACAGCCCTTCGTTTATCTGCACCAGTGCAGCTTGCAACTGTAGGCTAAGCTGATGAGCTTTCTAGGGTTGGCGTTTGAAGATGTATGGCAGTAGTTGGTGGATCTCATTCTTGGACAACACAAGATGTGACTGGTTTAAAACATTGAAATATAAACACTTTCAAGCATGAGAAATCTGGCAAACCTATAAGCATTCAAGTACTAATACTCATACTGTAAGTAGGCAAGTAGACCTTTAATTTTTTGGTAAGGTGAACGTTGCAGCTGTAACTGATTCAGGATACAAACTTTTACTGGAAAAGCATAACAATCCAGTTCAAAAAACGAGAAATCTTGTGTAAAATCATAAACTGTTCCAACTTATTTGGAAAATTTAAACTTCATTTGAAGGAACATGAAGTACCAGCTCAAAGAAGGTGGCTCTAGCCTAGGTCTGCTGCCATGACACGGTTTGAATAAAATGCTAAGCTTTGTCTTGTTAACAACAGCGCCTCATTAGTCGAGCGGAATGTTCCAAGTTCAGTGTGCGAGTGGTGCTGGGTTCGACTCTCGCCTTTGCAGCTTTGATGGCAGTGGTTATGCGTCATACTTTTGATGTCATCGGTTTAATTCTTTTGTGTTCGTGTTTACGCTTTAGGGTTTGGTTTCATTAAACTGAAGTGAATGTTTTCTATGTATCAATAAGGACAACTGAGAATTACGAGTTTGATAAGATTAGGACTGCTGGAGTGACTGGAAACGCCACTAATTATAAAAACAGTCAGGGCGACAATCCTATATCATATGTTCAACCAGAGATTAAATTTCGCAGCCCTCCCAGCGAATTTCACCACGAGCCGCCACTGGTTCAGAGTGATTAACAAACCACATGCACCGATACGCGATCGGAAATAGCGACGATATTTTGATATGAATCTGGGAAATACCCTGATTATAAACACTGGGCTTGTACTGTCGTGACGTGTTTCGATAGAGCGCCCAAATCACGGATGAAAGACACGATCACGCAACAACCAATAATCAGAAATACTTCATTTATCAAGTTTTTCACCAAAAAATTTTTCATCTCTTATGTTTCAAGATAGATCCAATCTAGTTTACATTTTAGTGAACTAAAAAATTAACTGTTTCCACTCTATTTATTTTCGTTTTTGTATATAAATCTCTCTCAAGTTTACTTTTTAAAACTTTCCTTTAGGACATAAACAAACGTTTGAAAGATGCCTATTACACAATGACATGTTAAATCTTATTTTTCAAGCTGCTTACTCTTGAATATTTTTGATAGTTATTTTGCTGTGATATCATGGAACCTAAAAAGGTTTTTGTGAAAGTGATATATAACTTTTATGTTTGAAATATACCTTCTCGGGCATTATTGACGTTAGTGGCGTTGAGGTGGGTTAATATTTTTGAATAATAGTAAATGCCCATAGCTTGTAATGTTTCAAGCACAGACAAAACGTTTGCCGACAATTAAAGTTTGACCACTTTTAGTCTCAGTGTTTAAGCAACTTGTCAACGGCAATTTCTAACGAATGCGCTGGTTTTGAAAGGTTGATAATTGACTACCAGCAGTATGACATAGTTTATTTTCCTAGTCTGTTTTTCTGGCTCAAAACCAAGTCAATCACAACGCTTTTTATTTGTCGAGTGAAAACGACCTATAAAAGTCATAAGCAAGGACAGCATCAGAGTTCTGCGTTTTATCTGCTACAGCTACTATAGCTAACCCACTTTTCGAGAACACGTTATCAAGGAACCCATTTCATTGTTCATCGGATCCACTAAATAATTGTGGTGAACTTTGAATTCATTTCAATCGTCGGTGGTTGCTTTATTGTTTCGTTTACCATTTTGCAAGTTTCACTTAACTCGAAAAACATTCTTGTTCTGCAGTGCTAAAGCGCATATGTTAAACGCATTTTTTGAAAGACATTTATGGAGCCAATTGCGACAAGTATTTTGCTTTAAGCTAGGTATACGTCAGAAGCGTCACCAGAAAGTCTTCATTAGGGGGTTTACGCTTGTACAGGGGGGCTTGACATTCCAAAATTTGACAAAAACTCCACTGATTTATAATGTTTTATATTCCAATTTGGGGGCGCTAAACCCACCAAAGCCTGCCCCCGTAGCGACGGCACTGGCATACGCATAGTCATAGCGATGAAGGAGGTCCATTTCATTGCCATGAGGTAGAAATGGTCTCACTGCTGCTACAGCTAAAAAACAGTTACTATTCATGCTCACTTTGGGTATTTTTTTCTGACTTGTCTGTTTTTGCAAAAATGGATAGACGGCATAAAACAAAATTTTTTCCTAGAGTTTATCAATATCCATAATTAAGATTAAATTGTTGCTTTGGTTAAATTAATACAAGGCCATAAATAAATCACAATTATATACGGGCTGTTTTGGCACGGACAAACGCAAAAACCAAACTGCATTCGTGCATTTTTAACAGAATAAAGCCTGGAAAAGTTTAAAATTTGTGCAAAAATTGTAACATGAAAAGTCAAATTAAATGAAATCATGCGTTATAGATTTATAGATTTCAGAAACAACTGCTTTTACCATCGCAGAAAAATTTCAATGAAGTGCAAAACGTTAAATCAGGGATTCCCTACCTGGGGTGTGTGAGACTACCCCAGGTGATTCGTGACGCGTTCCTGAAGTCAGAACGGTAGTACGTTTGTTGAAACAAAAATATACGTCGCATGAAGCGTAACCTAGCGTAAGTCTTTCGCATGAGAAGGCTTTCCAAGATACAGGTATTTCTTCCCTCGCAAAATATTGAAATTTGTAGTATCATAATGCATTTGGCTGGTAAAGGTTTGCCAGGACCGGAACCAGATGATATTTTCGGCGGGGATAAATGATTGCAATTTGTTGTTTCGACCTTAGTGATTTGATGAGAGGGTCTTATGAGATTGTTGTGAATATGCTTATAGTTTGTTGTGCATTGTGCTACTTTAGTTCTCCCCTCTCACTGTGTGTGCTTGTTTGAATTGTCCTCTTCATTTAGATCCTTCTCTTTATTATTTAGCCTTTTCTTTTCATACTACCCTATTTATACAACTGTCTCTAAGCTCTGGAGAATGGATTTCATCTGGGGACCACGTATTACTGTTATCCACGCCAGTAACTGGTTACATTTGTGGTTAAATGAACTTATGTAGTTGTGTGATTACACATTATAAACGCAATTGTTTGATCAAAAGTGTTGAACAAGCAACCTTTCTGCTCAAGTTCAGATGCAATAAGTCTTTTAAAAATTAACACTTAATTAATAATATCAGAACCATGATCGTTCACTAAGCACTGTGATGCACAAGAAACATAATAAAGTATAATGCGGGATTAACCCCTGTCTTGAAATGCTGTTGGTTCGTGGAGACATGTGACATCCACAGGGTTCGTGGGGGGAATAAAGTAAGGGAACCACTGCGCTAAACCATCAAACAAGAAGGGAGTTGCGTCACGCAACAAAGCGTACAATTGAAGACACATGCCAATGAAATTGCAATAATAGTTTGCACCACCGATTGCTGTTGTCAACAGTTGCAATGCCAGAAGCTACTGAACTGTTTGGAATGCTAAATTGTGTGCACCATTTTGCAGATGACGCATGGATGATTGAGCACGGACGGTACAACTGAATGAAAAGCGACGCTAAAAGAAACAAATATTTTTCAATCAATGGAGAAAGCGAAGATTTAGAGCTCAACAACATTAACAGAGTACTTCAAACGCACCATCCCAACATGAGAATCCACTACCAATGGAAGGTATTTTCGACATCAACTTTTGTAAGGAAATTCTGACGTACAGAAAGTGCACGTGAGTTTCTCCCTACCCAGATCCATACCTTTTCCAAGTACTTGGGGAAAATATTTTTTAAAGTTTCTGCAAATTTTTTTTGTTTATACAATATTGTTTCTCATGCAAATACATCGAGTCAACATAAACCGCATGTCACCAAAAGCATGCGCGTTTTGTGCAGAATTTTTTGATCCCATGCAAAATTTTCTCTTATTGTTTCTTACCTACTGTATCTACAGTTTTCGTATGTTCTTTGGTTTATGAAATGTTTTTTCACATGTTTGCAGTTCATGCAACCACCTCGAGACGTCACCAATAGCTTTTGTCGATGGTCAAGTTGAATGCTCGCATCCGTTAAGACGATTAAATTTCTGCTTGTTCAAGTAATTTCACCTTGCCGGGAATCTTTGAGTGTGAGCACATATTTTGCATATCAGTGCTTTTGAGACTTTTAATCATACTTCATTTTTGGTTTCTGATCAATGGATTTCACATCACCTAGTTCAGAGTTTCTTAATTCAGGCCACCTTGCCAGCTGGTTTGATGTGCTTGTCAGCTTTTATCAAGAGCATCCTAGGAATGTCTAAATCGAGTTTCTTCCCGGCAGCAGATCATCCGATTAACTTAATCCGGTTCAGTTTCCTTTGTAGTTTATCCTGACATGCGGCAACTGTCGACCGTACAGGGTCCGACTGCACAACACTGGACACTTGCACTCATTCATTTCACAGTTGTTTTCTTCATTTACTTTTTGTCACCACCGTTTTCGTTTTCCGCTTCTCACGTCTTATGTACATATCACCATGATTTCCCCAATCGCGTAAGCCATTCGCTCCCTTTCTAGTAATTATTTTCTTCTAAAGCTGATGCATTGCGCGGCGACTCGCCCGGCCTCGTTACGCAGATTGCTCTTTCATGTAGTCCGTTTCCCTTTACCTTGTAAGTCCCGTCCTGCCGTCCTTGGACCATTCAATGTTATTTTGCATGCCTTACGTATAGTTTATTTTCTTGTGCGTTATTTCTATTTTTTCCTTTTCTTGTGTATCTTATATAAAATGACCGTACATCATCGTTTATTTATCGACGAAACGTTATTTTTCTCTTTGACTTTGCCATACATAATAATTTTTTCTTCGCCTGCAGTGACAATCTGCTACAGGCCGGCCCTTGCCTCTTAAACCGAAAATTGGACGTTTTTTCACCCCCTTGTCCTTGTGGCTGGGGGAGGCTATCCGGCTACAACCGGCACTTCATGTGTAGCGAACTTGATTGTTTTTTCGTTGATACGAAATAAATCAATGTTCAACCGTATACTCGGTATCTGTACTCCTTTCTGAGTGTCACGTGAGGCCCACAGCGCCCATCTCCACTTGCTTGCGCAGCGGGTCAAGCAATGCTTTCGCAGTATAGTGGATTTACCTTTTCGCATTATGACTTGCCGTTTCCTACTCGCTATTGCATCCCGTACGTGAGATCTGGTTTATATCAACTTGTCATTCGCGTCAAGGGATTTTGTGTGTGCGCGCTCCACTGCGTCCACGCAATCACCTCGATTACGCATGGCATTCGGTTTTGTCCATCGGCGTGGACACCACACTTTCAGAGAGTCGAGTTTTTGTATCGCTAGCGCACGGACCACGTTGGCTGTTTTCTGCTGTGAATGCTGCACTGGTGCTGTTGGTGGGTCAGTGGCAGCACCGCTCATGAACCGGTCCCTTTGCACACACCCATCAACGTCGAACATGAGGCTGGACAGGCCGCAAGTGCTGTATTTCAAGTCTTCGGTATGATCCGACCAGGAATCGAACCCAGCATAGCAGCTTTGTAAGCCGTTGTTTGTCCAACTAAAATTGACCCTACCGTTTCACCCTATTTACCCTGCAATTTTTGCACCACGTTTGTCGGGGTGTTGGAAATAGCGCACTGCGTAAACCTTAGCGGCGACAGCTTGCGGTGTTGCAGCGATTGGTGAACGGATTGTGACGTCACCGGTCTGTGTAACGTTTTTCCAAAAATAGAAAAATGTTGTTTTCAGAAATTTCGCATCACTGCTATCCAGACTTTACACAACGCTGTTGACAAAAAGTCAATCTAAACGTTTAGCAGTCGTTACTTCTGCGTCACTGCGTCTTCACACATGCGTTTTTAATCTTTATTCTGATTTCAATTCTTATTTTTTCAAGGTGCGAAATCATTTTCCGTTCATCAAACTGGACATACATTAAAAAAACTGGGCACTAGAGCGGAGTGGGGTCTAGTTTCAAAATGAGATCTCTTCACAGGCGACTACCTGCATTTCGAAGCTATAGTTGTTCTAACTATTCTGTTCTTTTCCGTAACAAACTACCTTGAATGTCTGTCCTGTTTATCAAAAGCAATCAAAAATTATTCATTACGATGGCTATAGCCTGAAGCAAGATACGCTTTACAGAAAACTCAGCCAATTTTGTTTGCAGTGTAACCAATTGCTTGGCCTCTTCTGTAACGAAGTAAATCTAACCGAGTCATTCTTGCAGAGTTTAGAATTTGAACACAGTGTTGCAGAGTTTCAAACTCACAAAACGTTCGCCTACTCCTGTCACGTCAGCGTTGACCTTTTGTTTCTTGCAATTTATTTTGCTCGAAAGCAGCAAACGCTTAAATGTTAAAATGTTAGAAAAGCATGGAGGCAGTGCCGTATCAGCCCAACTTGCCCCCTCCAATGCTTCCAAGGGCACCCCTAATGGTGATTTATAAAAAAAAGCTTTGTTATGCTACATCTCGAGGTGGAATTGACTTCAAAAAAAATATTCTAATTGCAGACACAATTTTGGCAGAACCAGGCCCGTAGCCAGGTTTTGAGGTTTGGGGGGACAAAATACATTTTTATGGGGGAAAGATTTAAATTTTTATCATATGTTTGAAACAAATTTTTCTGAGCACAACAAAATTTTGGGCCACAAAAAAAATTTGGGGTAACTGCCCCCGAATGCCCCCGTGTCTGTGGGCTGAGCAGAACCGTCGCCAGAAAGTCTTCCATTGAGGACCTTCATGTTTGTGCAGGAGGGTTAGACATTCTGAAAATTTATTTTTAATTCACAACATGAACAGCATTTGCAGATTGTGCAAATTAATTACAAATATTTTCCCTCAAATACGCATAATAGGTTCGCAGTTTCCAACTAAAATTTTTTCAACTAGCAAAACAAAACGAATTGGGTCGTAAATCATTGTCATTTAATTCACGGCGATTATTTGGAGATGTAGTGATGAAATACAAATGTAAAAAAATTTGCAGAAAAGCAGAATCAATCCTATCGTTCAGTTATCAAAACATTGTTACCGTAAGAGCAAACATGAGGCCGGTCAAAGCATGTGCGTCGCGTGATAGTGAAATATGCTTATAAAGCGTGCGTATTGGGCTTCTTACTGTCCGAAATACGCATGCATAAACCTTGCTGATGTCTGGACTGTTAATCTCTGGGTGCATGGCACATGTTTAGATTAATAATATTTTGTACCTCAAATCGCCTATAAATGTTATCAAATATAGACTAAGGCCTACATGGAAGCAACGGTTAGCATCCATAACTCACTAACTGCACTCAGTGGCGTAACTGGCAGGGGCCAAGGAGGCGAGCCGCCCCCCTGGCAAGCTAAATGTAGAAACTGGGTCTCCTATAGGTGACATTTTGATATTTGGTTTTCTTTAGGTTGTTTTTTGCGTTTTTCGGGGTGTTTTCGTTTTTTTTTGTCTAGTATAGACATCCATGACATCCAGAGATTCACTATCATTTCTTAATATTTTTCTGAGTTTTGGTTATTGGGCCTGCTTCAGCTAAGCTTTGCCCCCCTGGCTCAAACCTCCAGTTACGCCACTGACTGCACTACTCTGTTTTGGGACATCCCCCAAAATACACTTCTAACTACACAAGTAACTCCATCTGGCTGTCTGAACAGCAGGCTGCCCAAATGTGTAAAACTTTGGTCGTAAGCACCAAAGGTATCTTCTTGCTATGCAGTACAAAATAAGAGAAGACTTGGGCGATACATAGCTTACGTTTTTTTACAACAATCACTACACAAAATACGTTGATCAAGTGGAAATCTGACTTCTGGACGTATACAAATAGGCATGTAGGCAGGGCCGGATAAATGAACGCGAGGCCCATAAGGGCAAAGTCGTGACCGCCAGGCCCCGACACGCTTAGCGCAAGTGCGCAGTTCGCTCCTTTGTCTACAGAGGCAGGTTGGGAAACGTGCTAGCGGATTGTTGTACTCTTGGTCTTTATTGCATAACAACACCACAGCAATAAATCTTCAAATGTTCACTTCAAGTTATGGAAGTAGGCGTTTTGTCGCATGTGACCAGGGCTCCCACTGAGGGTTTTATCCACCCAGATCTGTTGTTTTAGTCGACCTGTGTGTCTAGGTCATTATGAAAAACCGCGTAATATCTGTTTTTTGAAGTGACAATCTCATCAGTAACTTCAATGTGTTCAATAATATAAAGATAACTTTACATTACAGTGTTTTCATGCGCACATCAGGTGAGAAAGTACGCATATCGGATGAAGCAGAACGTGTTCAATCGGTTTCATATTCTCATATAAGATCATTGTCAGGCTTATATACAGTGGTGTGTTTAAGTGAAGGCAAGCAAGGCACTTGCCTCGGGCCCCCCTTTGCAACTGCAATGTGCAAAGTAGCCTACCTTGCTTTCAAATGGGGCCCAACAGCAACTGCAATGTATAAGTGGGCTATTTTGCTTTCAAAGGGGCCCCTACCAACAGTTGTAATGTGTAAATACCTTGCATTCAAAGGGGCCCTAAATAACTGTAATGCACTTTTCTTTCAAAGGGCCCCCTAACTTCACCGATTTCTAGTGCTTCATATTTCAATTTGGGGGCTCGAAGCTTTCTCTGGGGTGCTAGTGGTGACGGGACTGGAATTTTGGGCCCCCTGTGACAGCGTGGGCCCCCCCAATTGGGCGGTATGGAGTGCGGCTAATACGGCTCTGCATGGAGGTTCATCTAATCAGCAGTTTAAAATTTTATCAGTCGTTTTTTCTTGTTCGGGAATCTGATCAAGGACGCGACTGCTGTTCTTCGGCATCTTTGAACTAAAATATTTTAAATATCTGCCGAACCTCCACTCTGTGCAGCAGTGCTATGTGTATCAATTCATACACTGTAAAATTTATGGAAGTTGTAGAGTTTTCAGTGCAGCGATTCTGCTTTCTCGCTTTAAAACAAGTGCAAAACTATCCTTCCCTGAAATTTGCCACTTTAACAAAAGATTAATCGCCACTGTCGTACTGATCTATTTTCAGTTGTAGCACGCCAAGTAATTGAAAACTAACATCGTGAAAGCATTGGCCTGGTGTAGTTTTACAGTTACTCGTATGCCGAGTTCTTCAACTTACGCCGTCAAATGTATCGAAAACGCAATTCAACACTTCTGGTTCGTTAATTGCGAAAAGTGTCGATGGGACACGAACTTACTCGCAGATCCGAGATGTCCAAACCATTTCTAATCTTGCAAGTGATGTCCCAGTAGTATAATAGAAAATTCACTTTGGTAAAAACAAAACACGGTGCTTCAAACTGTTGCATAAATTGGGGCTTGCAAGTTTTCCATGCAGTTTTTTATCAACCTGTCCGATTGTGCAGAAAGTTTAGCGTTATGCAGCTTTTGCAAGTGGGACCAAAATCGTTTTGACTTATATTAAAATCAACAAGAGCTTGGTATTCAAAATTTCCACACTGTGTTATAGCGCAAAACGTGCATCTAACCATCTGTGTAATTATTATTCACTCGCATTTTTCACGTTTGGGCATGAGATCAAGGACATGACGGCAGTTTTTAGAAAAAAGTAGTTTCAATGCTAGAGGTAGTTCATTCAGAATGGCGTTTTAGGCACCGCTGCTGTCAATCCCCAGAAACCTCCTCTAGAAAACAAAATTTATCTTGCAGACATGCTGGTATCAGATGGGTTTATAAGACTGCAGCTACTTTGACAAGTGCCACCCGGACAACTGCCACCGGATAACTGCTACCCGGACAACTGCCACCTAGGATAATTGCCACCTAGGACAATTGCCACCGGGGCAACTGTTACCAAAGACAACTGCCACCCAAGTCATATTGAGTTTTTTGTCGTTGTTGCCATTAAATCTATTTGAACTTCACAACAATACAGTGTATAAAAAAAGTTTATTCATCCTCTGACCACTTTAATGGAACTTAAGTTGCAACTTTGAATCTTTTGGTGAAGAATGTCCTGTCGACATCGTTACATCTTAACAAACATTCTTAAGTCCGTGCAAAGCGTAATTTTACATGTGCATGTTCAAATTTTTCACAGCAAAGTCTCTTATACTCATTATCGCATTCATTCCACGCACTCATGAAACCCCTTTTCTTCCTCTCATTTTACGTTCTGTGCGTTTTTTACCTTCGCTTTTGATTTGTGAGTTGCATGACAGCAACAGCAACGTTTCAATTAATTTTTGCTGAAGTATGTGTTGATGGTTGAAACAACATTATCGCAACACCAAGAGTTTCTCAACCGTTCTGCCGCGAGAAATCCTTTACGTGCCGCAACGCGATATACCAAACTGAATTTGATAGCTTGTATGTGATTCGTAAAACGCAATATCATAGGTGGAAGTTGTCGGGTGGCACAAGGGTGTAGTGCTAAAAAAAGTGTGGAACGCACAAAAAAACATCAATTTTCAACAACACTTCAAACTAATATTTGAATCAGTTTTTAATGATGTATTCACTTTCATTGCACTGCAAACGAATACATTAAGAAGTGTGGGAACGTGTTCCTGCCCCACGACACCCCTGGGGCGGCACTTGTCTGGGGGGCAGTTGTGCTAGG
>Ga0210059_1000580_pt1 | contig 48087 bp, 33 predicted proteins | sample Ectturendosymbi2_FD_188042 | JGI IMG/M metagenome (GOLD analysis project Ga0210059, IMG submission 188042) | Ecteinascidia turbinata endosymbiont from Florida, USA - Sample 2 (SPAdes) (version 2) | ecosystem: Host-associated > Tunicates > Ascidians > Unclassified | place: Key West, Florida...
GGGGGGGGGGGAAGGAGCCATGGTCCCCCCAAATTTTTGGAAAATATAGTCATTGTTTGCTTTGAGAGACGTTTTTCTAGACAAAATAGTGTTATTCGCCTAAAATCACGCATTTTTCCCCCTCCAAATTTTTGCCCCCCCCAATTTTTAGGCTGGCTACGCCACTGGGCCTCGGTCTCGGCTTTTATGACAAAGTCTCGATCTGGTCTCGAAATTTGAGTCAGGTCTCGGAGGTTATGGTCTCGACTACATCACTGATAGACACTAACCACTCAACTATATTCACGTTGTTACTAGAATTCAACCTCATATGTGGACAAAGATGGAAACAGTTCGAAATGCAAAATAGTCCCAGCAGAGCTTTTGCCATTTATGGATGGCAAAATATGCACTGCCATTTAGCAAATCTGTAAAATCGGATCACAACTAAAAGTTTTGATATGTTCAGAATAATCACATAAAAAATTTTCTCAGTCCGATCCAGTCCTGCTCTGCCAATTTTCAAAAAAATTGAATCCGATCCAGTCCTGATCAGCAAAATTTTTCAAAATCATCGATCCAATCCAGTCCTGTCCGCCCATGTAAAACCATGTATTTTATTTTTGCCTCATGAGGCAAAATGGACACAGTTTTTTGACATTTCCAAAATTTAAAATGGCAATGCTTATTTTGCCATCAGAGGCAAAAGCATTATTAAAGTTATTTATCATTAGACGAATTCGATTGGTAGAATTATCAATTAACAAGGTTAGGATGATACTGTTGCAATCAGAAAGCCCAAATGGCAAGTGCGCAAAGCTTCACACTGTGGAAGCAAGCAACAATAGATGTCATGTGAATAGATCACTCTATTATTGCTTGTGTGCGCCACATATCTGGGTTTTATTCTTCGTCCACATCCCGTTTATGGTGAATCACACAATCAACGCAACATCAACCGTGGGGTTGCAACAACATCCCCTCCTTTTCACAATGAACCGCACAGATCTCACATTTATTTTGTGAAGGTTGCATCTGCCACAACCTTCACATCATGGTCACAGCATCATTTTTTTGCAATCAGAAGGCCCGTGTGGCAAGTGCGCAAAGTTTCACACTGTGGCAGCAAGCAATAACAGAGATCACCAGACGAGATCACTTTATTATTGCTTGTTGGCGCCACATATATGAGTGCATGGGTGATTCTTTTCACACATCCTGTTCGTTGTGAATCGCACATGCGATGCAACATCAACTGAGAGATGGCAACACACACTTGGATTAGTGCATGGTCTTTGTCATATGACCTAACACCAAACCTATATCCAAAACCTAAACCCCAAATCTAAAACCTAAATCCAAAACCTCTACCCAAAACCCACGCCAAAACTTAAACCCAAATCCTAAACGCAAAATCTAAACCTAATTCCTAAACCCAAAACCTAAACCCAAAACCTAAACCCAAAACCTAAACCCAAAACCTAAACTAAAAACCTAAACTCAAAACCTAAACCCAAAACTTAAACCCAAAACCTAAACTCAAAACCTAAATCCAAAACCTGAATCAAAAACCTAAAACCAAAACCTAAACCCGAAACTAGACCCTCAAACTAAACCCTAAATGTAAACCCAAAACATAACCTACACCCAAACGTTAACCCTAAACCCGAAACTTTTCGAAAAAGTACATAAAAAGCACTCCCATCAAAGGTGTAATCTCTACTACAGTAGCTAAGCCAAAGCAAATGGTGTGAGCGGAAACACCAAACATTTGCTCAGCAGGCACAAACACTAACACCTCGACTACTTCCACCTTGCTACAAGCAATACGAACTCAACACTGTATGTGGATTCTGGACAAAGGTGTGTGCAGTTCGAATAGCAAGACAGTCCCAGCAGAGCTTTTGCCATTTATGGCAAAATATACACTACCTTTAAACAAATCTGCAAAAACACATTACAACTAAAATTTGTGATGCGGTTAGAAAATCACATCAAAACAAAATTTTCTCAGTCCGATCCAGTCTCGATCCGGCCAAAATTGTCTTCAGTCCTGGTCCAGTCCGATCCAGTCCTGTCCGTGCTCATCTCTACTACCTTGTCGCAGAAAAGAGCAGTGTTTCCAGCGTTTTCATCGCACGAGGTTACCTTAGGTCAAATGCGCAAAATAAGCATCCATTTCATCATCTACCCTTTTTTAGAGGAAAGTGGTTTGAAATCTGTTGATATCTGTGGTGGTGTAACGCCAAAAACTTGTTTTGGAAGTGAAATACTGTTTGGCGTGATCATTGTTGTGGTTGGGCGAGTGTTCTGCCAGGATGATTGTGGTGCAAAACAGACATACACTGTACGGCGTGCTCAGAGCTTTTGCCTCATGAGGCAAAAAGACGCTGCCTTCTTTATGGCCCCGATGGGTACGGGACTACGGGCCAAAATTTAGGAGAGCTTAAGGCCTAAGGGCACAGATTGGGTTACGGGTTTGTTGTGATTGGTTATGGGGCAGTCCAGGTCAGCGGCCTGAGTCAGTGTTGCCAGGTTGGCATTTTTAGAAGGTAGGCCAAATTCCAGAAATTCAGCCTTTTTAAAAGTGGTTTGGCATGTACGTCATAGTATGGCATTTTTTTGGCCTGTTTTGATGGTGTTGGCATAAAAAAACATTGTTTGGCATTTTGTAAATTATCTGGCTCAGTTACTGCTGTCGGCTTGGAATTATAGAACTTTTTCTCAGGACAAAAGTCCTCTTTGGTCCTTTTTCTACCACGGTGGCGGTCCCATTTTCGAAGATGCAAGCGGCTTTGCCGTCTAAGTGACGTCATAGGGCAAAAAACGTAAAACCTTTTTGGGCAAGACTTCTAACACTGCAGCATATTGTATAGGCCTAATTGTCTTAAGCAGTGTAGACTGTGCTGTTTTCGGAAAATAAACATAAAAGTCTATGCAAATCAGGTTAGCTGTTGTGCTGTGCAGTATTTAAGTTTCTTTTAAGAAAGGATCTACTGTATAGTATTAGTGTGTGTTGTTAATTGCAGATTCTTGATATTCTTCATGCTTGTATGTATGTCATAAGTTCATATCAGTGCAGTCATTAAGCAATATTTTAATATAATTAGAACAGTGCTGCCAGATTTTGCAGATTTTCATACAAGTTTAAACCATGATAAAGCGAATTTAGCAGATTTCACCAGTTAAAAACAGTTAAGTCTATGTGAATGTAGCAGATTTTGATTTTGTGTAGGTAGTGTCTAAGTATTTTACTGCCGATTTTCTGGCGGCAACAGATCGGCTGGTGCTATTGTGCCGCCAGTCTGACGCAATTCAAATAAAAAGGTTAGTTTGTCACGCAATCAGTGTGCTGTTCATAGTGTAGTGGTTGTGCTTCATGTCTCGTATGCCATTGGTTTTCGGTTTGAATCTCATCTTAGTGACTTCTTTTTTTTTTGCTTTTTTCAAAACTTTTCCATTAGGTGTTACCTTCAGGGTTTGGTTAGGGTTGGGGTTAGCATAATATTATGGTTAGGGCTTTGTTTTAGCATTAGGGGTTAGTGTTTGGGTTAGGGGTTAGCATTATAGGGTTAGGGGTTAGCACTAGGGTTAGGAGTTCGCAATAGGGTTAGGGTTTGCATTAGGGTTAGGGCTTAGTGTTAGGGTTAGGGGTTTGCGTTAGGGTTAGAGGTTAGGGTTAGGGGTTAGCATTAGGGTTAGGTGTTAGCGTTAAGGTTAGGGGTTAGTGCTGGGGTTAGCATTAGGGTTAGGGGTTAGAATTAGAGGTTAGGGGTTAGCGTTAGGGTTACTGTTACGGTTAGGCGTTAGCTTTAGGGTTAGGGATTAGTGTTAGGGTTTATGGTTAGGGGTTAGCATTAGGGTTAGGGCTTAGCTTCAGAGTTTATCTTTTGTTTTTACTTCATTTCTGCCAAGCTTCGGACTGGCAGCACAATAGCTCCTGTCAAGTCGTTGCCGTCGGCATTTTGGCGGCGAAAGACACTGCCTTTAGTGCATACCAGAACAGCCAGATTTGGGAGATTTTTGTTTGTACTACAGTAGAAGATATTTTGTGGAATTATGACATGTCTACTGTAAGGCTTGGTTTCAAGAATCATGTGATTGGAAATTGTGGCATGATGGTGCATGTGTATGTTCATGAACTGTGATTTGTTGTTTCCGCATTCCTAGGTAGCCTTGTGTTAAGCATTTTCAAACAAAAGTAAATGGTAACATATTTTGTTCTAGCTCTGGCTTCAGGGACAAAACCTTGTATATCAAAGGGTTAAAAATGAGTAAGAGTGTTTCTAGCTTAAATTCTGTTTGATTTTCTAAAGTACAATAGTTGTTTGTTGCTTTATATGCTTTGTATGCTATAATTACCTTGTTCACAAGCACCACTGTGTTTTTGCGAAATTGTTCATCTGGTAAAAGCAAAATCAACAGCATCCAGCCTGTTTCAGCTTGTTTGGCATTTTTTGAAGCGGTTTAGTATTTTTTTACAAGTGGTTTAGCATTGTTTGTTCACTTGGACCTGGCAACCTGACTGAGGGTCAGCGGTGTCTGTACCACCAGTGTAGGGTTGTACCTCCAGTGTAGGGGTTGATTCAGAAGGCAACTGTTTGTACCTCCAGCATAGGGATACCTTTAGAAAGCAACTGTTTGTGCCTTCAGCATAGGGATACCTTTCGAAAGCAACTGTTTGTACCTCCAGCATAGGGATGCCTTTAAAAAGGACCTGGTTGTACCTCCAGCGTAGGGGTGACTTTGGATAGCTACTGTTTGTACCTCCAGCATAGGGAGTTGATTTATAAAGCCAATGCTTGTACCTCCAGCTTAGGGATGGCTTTAGAAAGCAACTGTTTATACCTCCAGCCTAGGGATACCTTTACAAAGCAACTGTTTGTACCCCCAGCATAGGGATGTCTTTAGAAAGCAACTGTTTGTACCACCAGCGTAGGGGAGACTTTAGATAGCTACTGTTTGTACCTCCAGCGTAGGGATACCTTTAGAAAGCAACTGTTTGTACCTCCAGTGTAGGGATGCCTTTAGAAAGCAACTGCTTGTACCTCCAGCATAGGGAGTTGATTTGAAAGCAAGTGTTTGTGCCTTCACAACCTAAATAAAGCGTTTATGATGTCAAAAAAGCAAAAGTTGAACCTGAGACAAGCGGGAAACAATACTACAGATATTCCACTGGCCACTCTACATGGTTACAGCCCATCTAAAACGTTTGCACAGAGTCATCCCTACTCTGGAGGTACATTCAGTTGCTTTCTAAAGCCACCTCTACGCTGGAGGTACGAACAGTTTCTTTATAAATCAACCCCTACGCTGGAGGTACAAACAGTTGCTATCTAAAGCCACCCCTAAACTCTGGTGTTGAACAAATCGGAGATTTTTTTAATCCTAATCCAGTCAAAAATTTTCTTTCAGTAATCTGGTCCAATTCTAGTCCGGTAGACCTGTCAAAATATTTAATCCAATCCGGTTCACATTCCGAAAAAACCATCTGATTAAGCATTTTACTGCAGTGATCAATGCAGTTTGGATATCCATATCTGATCCGGTTGAGATTTTTCAAAATCCAGTCCAATCTGGATCCGGTTCTGAAGTGCAGAATCCGCGATCCGGAAACCAGATCATGTTCAACACTGCTATGTTCCTGGTACAAACAGTTGCTTTCTAAAGCCATCCTTACGCTGGAGGTACAAACAGTTGCTTTCAAATCAACTCCCAACGCTGGAGGTACAAACAGTTGCTATCTAAGCCACCTCTACGCTCCTGGTACAAACAGTTGCTTTCTAAATCAACTCCCAACGCTGGAGGTACAGTGTACAAAGAGTTGCTTTCGAATCAACCCCTACACTGGAGGTACAAACAGTTGCTTTCTGACGGCATCCCTACGCTGGAGGTACAAACAGGTTCTTTATAAATCAACCCTATGCTGGTGGTACTGTCGCCGCCGGCCAGTCCTCGGCAACCCTAGTCCATGTCATTGAAATGTGAGCCGTGACATCTCTAGCATGCACCTGCGGTGCTGGTTTCCATTCTGGCAATGTGGAAATGAAATACTGTACTGTAGCCTAGTATTGCCAATCGCTCCTATATACACAATACAGCTTCTCATTCGTCCATCAGTTGATAGTTTTACGTGACATATTAAGATACCATTATACCTTTACTTGGCTCGTGTGTTATAACTTATAGAATGTCACAAGATCTTGTTATTATATGATTGTGAACTAAGCAATGCTCTATACTTCGTTTTTCTTTTAGTACAGTAGTGTTGGTTGACAACACTTGGTTAATTTTTCCAAGTATGCTTGAAATTGATTTTGGTTGATTTGATGTGGATAATACGACCTTGTTGATTGTGTAGAGTGAATCTGGATGGATGCTTCTACTGATAGTGGATCAGGTATATTGTAGTTCATTGTGCCATTCTATGTGTATTCTAGTAGTTAATGATATGAAAAAGTCAATGATGCAACATAGGAATTGTCACAACAGCATTGTAGTATATTGTCAATGGCTCTGCTTCATTACTCAGATAAAATGAAATTCAAAAAATTAAACAGGTTTTTTATCAGGAGTAACTGTAATAGACTAATCTTGTTTTTAACTCAGGTTTTACTGTATATCATAGAAACCATAAGGACAAATTGCCAAATTTACATAAAACAAAAAGACAAAAGAAACGTGAGAAGCAACAGACACAAAATGACCACAATTAGAAAAAAAAGCAGGCTACAGGAAAATGGTAATATAATGGTACAAAAGCACAAATGTCAAATCAAATACATGTATAATAAACACTAACACTTTCGAAGGCGGTCTAAATCAAACAGTTTGCGCTAAAACAACTGCATCGCACGTGGCTTTGTGTATGTGTAACTCGGGCGCTGAAAGCAGTAGAGAGCTGTTCAAAGGCTTAAAAGACGCAGCAAGTCTTCTAGTCTGCACTTGAAAAAAATTTTTTTGGTTGGGTGTTGCAAATTGTTTGTGAGTGACATCACAAGTGGAGGACTTTTAGGCTACCTTGGCCCACTTTACTTGGCCCTGGGTTCAAACCATTAGATGGTAGCATTTTGCTGAAGTTTTTATTAGAAACTCGGCTACAATCCGAGTCTTTTGATACTTTGGATGACCTGCTGGGGTTTTGGGTTCAAAAGTTATGATCTAAAGTAATAAAGATATTTGACTAATTAATTTGTTTATTTTATATCATAACTTTTTGAACCAGAAACATTAAAAAGTCGATCAAAGGCTCAAAAGATTCGGATTTGAGCCTAGTTTCCAATAAAACTTCAGTGAAATACTTTGCCCTAGCGGTTTGGGCCCTAGGCCAGGTAACATGAGCCAAAATGGCCCAAAAACTACTACACTTATGACGTCACTCACAAAAAATCCACAACCCCCAACCAAAAAATTTTTTTCGAGTGAAGACTAGAAGACTGGTCAATCCGTTTGAGCCCTTGAACAGCTCTGTAGTGCAATCAGCAGAGGAGCTGTGGCGTTGGTAAGGCAACTGACAACTGCTGGTTTTAGGCCGATTTCAAAGTATGAATACGTAGTACCCCGGCTCTCAAAGTGTTAACACTTAATAATTAATAACTGTATTATATCACAGAAAACAATAAGGACAAATCGAAAAAATTTACATAAAACAAAAAGACATTTTGTATTCTAGTAGTTGATGATATGAATGAAAAAGTCAATGATGCAACATAGGAATTGTCACAACAGCAACAGCATTGTAGTATATTGTCAATGAGTCTGTTTCATTACTCATTAAACAGTTTTTTTATCAGGAGTAACTGTAATAGACTAAATCTTGGTTTTATCTCATGTTTTACTATATATCACAGAAACCATAAGGACAAATCACCAAATTTACATAAAACAAAAAGACAAAAGAAACATGTGAGAAGTAACAGACACAAAATGACCACAATTAGAAAAAACAAGTAGGCTACAGGAAAATGGTAATATAATGGTATAGAAGCACAGATGTTAAATCAAATATGTACATAACAAACATTAACGTAACACAGATGATGTTGGGCAAACAAGGGATGAAGAGTTGAGGTATGTATAAATGAGCAGCTGAAGCATACACATACAACATAATAGGTGAGAGGAGTATGCAACAATAATGTTGTAAGGCAGAGGGAAATGCAATAAACACGACATTTCACAACAAAAGCTTGTAGCAAGGGCAGAGAACAATCTTTAACCACACAAATCAAGAAGTAATAGAATTTCCCAGGGACCATGATAATGGAGTACCATTGTGATTGTTGCATGTATGGCCCACCAGGTATCGTCACCACATGAGGTGAAAGCAGTGGTTCTCAAACTTTTTAAAAAAATTATGCAACAGTCCCCTAGCAATTTTTAAAATGGCTCACGGTCCCCTTAAAAAATCAACACAAATAAACACGAAACAACACGTTGGTAGTAATCCAGGGTTAAATTTTAACTCGGACTAGGATTCTGAAAACTTGTTGCTACTTTTGAAACTTTGATTCTGACTTGTGACTTACTCAAATATCTTTTGTCCTTGATTCCCGAAGTTTTTGAACCCTGACTCCAATTTCTGAAAAACTTTTGAGAACTCACCTCTTTATCTGCATCTTATATAATGCCCACTTTTGCAAGCGTGACTGTTTGGTTCCGCAATAGAATTAGGCTACCATAGCTCCAAATTGTGTTAAGTTTGGTTTGGAAAAATAAGCTGCCTGAAAATTTTATTTTACACAAAATTTGTTTCTTCAGGAGCGTTGTGTTGATTTTTTTGGGAAGTGCTTTGCGATCCTCATAAAATATTCTCGCAGACCTCAAAAGGACCGTGGACCCCAGTTTGAGAACCACTGGGTTGAAGAAACAAAGCTATAAGCGGATTACAAAATGTTTAGCATTTTACAGTAATGCAATTAGTGTGAGGTACATGAAAAACAAAATAAGTTCAGTTGATGAGCAGAGTATTTATTTCTAGAAAGGATAATATTTCATTCATTTATAACATCTTGACTTGTGATGTATATCCACCTATCACACCAGCATGATTGGCATCATTTCATTGACACCACAATTCAGCTTTACAGAATTGTGGGCCCGGGAATTAAACAGAAGTCAGTGATTTGTGAGATCCTGGAAATGAACATCGCTCGGCTTGCCTCGAAAGCCTCATACATTGCAGCAACGGTGCTCCTCAAAAGGACAAACCTGAGCTTTGTTCTAAAGCAAGTCATGACAGATGCATATGGCTCCCTGCATTTTTCAGCTAGACTTTTTTGTTGACTCTGGTGCCATCCCACCACTTATTGTGAAGACATGGGGATTAAATAAAGGCTTCTCAATGTCAATAACTCTTTTGTTGTACTTACCCATTTTTTCTTTTTCATGTTGTTGGTAGATCTGTGAAAGGGACTTAACCAGAATAAGACTGTAAGGTAGGATGTGTGATCTGTTGTCAAATAACATCTTCTCACAGCTATTCCACAGTCCTCTCGCAGAAATATCCAACCTTACATAGTTAGCAGTTATTGACTTTTATTTCAAAATCATTTTCATTGATTGGCAGAAGTGTGGGTTCTAACTGAACATCTCCACAGACCTATCGTCTATGCCTCAGAGCCTCTCACGGAGTTGTGCTTAGTTGAAGTGTAACTGCTCATTTCAAATATGAGTCTGATCCATAGAGTTTGTCTCTCCACAAGCATAGTAGATGGTATACCTTTCACCTTCTAACCATATCTCATGTAGATGGCATCGACGAATTCTTGTTTGTTTAGTGCATAACCAATCGCTTCAATTGGCAAAGCTGTCAGCCATGAAGATGCTCCTTTTATTAGTTTTTGTGACTCAGGGGTCGGTTCCTCAAATAGTTTGTTACGGCTACATTGGCATTTTGCATTCTTCTCTTGTCGTATTCTGCTTTTCATGTTTCTGATATGTTGCTGGTCTGAGGTGTTGTATTTGAGATCGAGTTTTTTTGTTGTATGTTTGGCCTGTTAATTTAGCTGTGATCAGAATAGAGTTATCATATTCTCTCTGAGCAATTTCCTGAGGATTTTTCAGACCTAGCCCACCATGCCTGAGAAGAGCTAGTATTTGTCTTTCAGCATCACTTGCCTGATGTCCTACAAGAGCAGGAATGAACTGATCTCTGATGGCATTTTCCAGCTTGGTTCAAATAAATCACTCCTGTCCGGTACTGTTCTTTGGAAATGGGTCCATCTGGAGCATAATCCTTTGGTGAATGCTGAGTATGCTGCTTGAGGATCTCTTGTGCATGATTGGAGAGCAGCTGAAGGTCTTTTATCCAACCCACAACCTTGGTTTTAATGAACTTTTCCCCAAATGATTCTGTCCTAATTACTGCTCCAAGGTGGCGCTCACCTTGGTCTGTGATTTCGATGCTAGTGTTTTTAACAAGTTTTCTTGCAGATTTTCTTTAAATTACTGTTTTTGATTATGAGGATGATCTTTGCAGGTTTTGGACAGTATCCAAAGTCTGGTCCCTTGGCCTGTACGTAGTCCCACTAACACCTTCCAAAGGTCTGACAGCAGAGCTATAATCTGCAAACCATACCTGTTTCACATCATCATTTGCAGTTTCATTGCTTAGTGCTTGTATCACTGATTGTGTGGAGATAGCATGTATACATTGCCACTGCTGCATTGTCACCTTGTGTCACCCCCTCCTGTGACAGTATGTGGCCCCGTTTTCTAAATACAGCATGGCAGGAGTGTTGTAACTGTTGTATAAGTAAGTGTATATTGGCAGACACAATCTTTTGATGTTTTCTAGACTGACTTTTCTGTTGAGTTGGTTGAACGCATTGTCTGTGTCAATTAGCAATAAGCATTCACTGTTTTGATTTTGGAAACTTTTCCTTACAGAATGTATTGCTGCTTCTATGCATGATTCCAGTTTGGCACATGCCTGTAGTGTTTCTGCTGCACGAATGATGTCTTCCTTTGATAATCTTGTGGTTGTTTTACCAATGATTCGGCGTAGGCATTCACCAACACCTGGCATAACGCTGTTGTCTTTTTTCTTTAGTGGGACAAGTCTGCATATGATGTTTTCCATCAATGTCATTGGCAGCATCCACAAATCTAAGGGCATTCTTCACTTGTCCTTGTAGCATTCGTCTGCAGAAGGCTTTCTGGTCTGATTGTTCTTTGTTTTTGACTGATTTGTTGAGTCTTCTTTGAATAGCTTCGCACTCAGAGATCATTTCTTGTAGCTTTCCATGTTTCCACCATTCCATTCTTTTGTTCAAGTATGTATTTGACATGTCCTCTATTTTTTTTGAGTGATAGCTTCTGGAATAGTAGTGGAAGAAATACTTGTAGCATGTGGATTGCTACTGGCTACCATTTTTTTACTGCAGTTGAAGAGTCCTATAAGACAAGACTCTTTGGCAATTACTGTATTCCAGCTTTTCCTCTTGGGATTTGCATATAATTTTTTTTCCATCTTACAATTTTTCCATAGGCCCAATTTAGACCTTCTTTGATTTTCTCTGTCTTTCATCTTGCCCCATGCTATAGGCTTTTCTTTTTGAGTGATCCCTAATCTCGATCCCGGCAACTATGGTAGAACCATGTCAATTTGCTATCTTTGGTGTTGTCTTGTCAGTATATGTTATACTGATCCTGTGGCATTCCAATGCAGGTGCAGTGGTACCATTTTTCAAACCCTCCATCACACTCTAAGGCAGAGCTACTCAAACGGTGGATCGCGTTCTGAATCCAGACCATTGGATGGTGATGGCTGGACCTTGTCAGCCTCTCAAAAGGCTTATTCTATACCCAAAAGTTTTTATCCCAAAATCTAGCGGTTTTGGCCATGCTTCTAAAGCAACTCCTCACCAACTGTATGAGTGATTGTCAATCAAGCTGGTGTTCAGCTATATTGCAGTGTGCACCAGAGTTGGGCTTGTTTTTTTTATCTACTTCAAAGTAATTGTTTCGTCAAAATTGTTTAACAACAGCTCACCACACAACGGCCTCTCCTGGTGAAAATTGTGGATTCAAGGCTAGAAAATAGCGATGAAACCTTTTCTTGCCGAAAACAATGCAATTATGCAAAGTTACTAGTGCATAATCATGAAAGATGGTTGATTAAGGGAAGAGTTTTGCAGAGCTTTCAGTCCTTTAGGAAAGAAATTGTTTTTTCATGGGAAGTCAACAAAATCTGAAGAATTTTCAGCTTTTTAGGAAATGATAAAGAAAGGAAACTATTCAATTTTTGACTGACATATTGTAACACCTCAACAACTTGAATATAAAACTGCAAGGAGAAAAACATACTACTTTTAATTTGATCACTACTATTCACCCTTTTTAAAAAAATGTAATATTTTTAAACATGTGATTCAAAACGAACTCTTAGTCATTTTGGGGAAAGTAAAAGCATGAAGATATATTCAATTTATTGAAAAGTTGTTTACCAACATTGCTGAACAGTTTTGCGACTTTTCTTTTTGAAAACAGTTGCTGCTGTTTCCTTAAAACCCTTTTTAGTGACAGACATTACAGAATTCTTAATGCACATGTGTGGACCAAAGATGTCTTGGAAATTTTATAGGTGCTGAAGATCTGCTGGGTATTTTCGCTTATATCAGTAGGTAACAATTCATCATTCACTGATGAAGGTGGCGGAGCAGAGATCCAGCAGCTTGACACCACTGGTGTGGACACAGCCAAAATTCAACTGGAAGTAACTGAATTCCAGTAGAATGCAGCAGTGGAACATATTTTTTGATTGCACACCTGAAAACTTCTTGTATCTCAAATTTTTTCCACTCGCAAATTGTTACCAGACACTCACACTGTGTCTGGTTCTACCTGCTGCTATGAGAAGGTGAATTGTCCCCTCCTACAAGCTAATTGTAAAACTCGGGCCCCCACTTAGCTTATGCTTCGGTTTTAGTGTTCTTTTGGTTTTCAGGAGTATTTTGTTTTTTTTTATGTATAGCCATCCATATCTGGATTCACCATTATTTCTCAAGTTTTTTTTTCTGAGTGTTAGCTAGTGGCTCCATCACAGTGGCCAGTGGACCACTTTCAGCTATGTTTTCCCTTCTGGCTCAAGCATCTAGTTATGCCACTGACTGCTGACAGTCCGCACTTTCACAAAAGAACTTCATAAAGAACAAGTTTGCATCTGTATGACAAATAAAACCTTAACCACTACCTTCTACTTGCATTAGTACCTTGGAACAAAATTTTAAGTAACTGCCAAAAATCAGAAAATGCCATTACTCCCACCAGTAGAACAATGAATAACACTGACAACTTAAATATCTATATCCATTATCGGATTATTATAGATATTAGATATGCAATCAAATTATATTCTCATGTTATGTCTTTTGTTAGAACAATACAAGACATGTCACATTTGCATGATTTTGTGGGAGTAACCGAACCTTGAAAAATTTTGACGTTGGTAACTAGATCCTTACTTTAAATAATTGAGTAGCCCTGCTCTAACGCCTCATGATCATAGGTGCAAATTTTTTTACAAACTCCACATTCACTCATCCCAGATGCCCCAGTGGCCTTTCAGAATTTCAGACAAGAAGTTTTCTTTAGTCTATACCAGTGATTCTTAACCTGGGATTTATCCCAGGTAAAATTTATCCCCAGGGGTAAATTTACTGAATCGTGAATTATAGCAAATGTACTTTTTATAAATATTTACAAAATGTAATATTCTGGATTATTATTATTTCAGTTAGTTACAGGACGAAACAAAAAGGTGTATCCGACAATTTTTGTTTATAGATTGATGAGAGGCTTAATGTCAGGCGTCATAGAGCATTGCTACGAAGTAGGTTTACAGATATGTCACACAAACTCGAGATGTTGCATGTTAGTGATAAGTGTTCTCTTTTTAGTACATCTTTATATGTGTAGGCTACCAGATTCATTTGAGCACCTCATGTGCGCAACACCGATTCTGTTCATGACTTCATTTGGAGTTTGTACATAAAAGGAGATTGTAGCTCTTTCAGAATTGAAAAATCCTCTGTTGTGCAAAAAAATTCACTGTTTTCACAATGGTCAGACTCCAGCACCATTTTTCTCTTTCTTTTAAAAGCATGCTATAAACTGGACAGTGGACAGCCTTTTTGCTACTTCTAGTGAATGAGTTATTCATAGTTATCAAATGCAGGTTTCAACATTCTCAGTTATTACGTCGAACAAGATAACTACCGTATTTATTCGAGTATTACGCACAAAATTGTATACCAAAAACACCAACGCAAAGTTCGGTGCGCCTTATAAACAAGGTCTTAGATTTTATGCTGTTACGCCAGAGGGCACATGAGTTCAGGTGCGCATAATAAACGAGTCATACGCAAGAGAACGCGCAAGTAGGGTATATTTCGTATAGCCTGTTTCAGTATAGTGCAGGGGTGCAAAAACCCAGTTGTGCACTCGCACTGTGCGACTAAAAATTTGGTCAAAAAAAGAACTTTAAGCCTTCATTACAAAATGGCAGCGCGTCTTATTTTCACTCCCGCTGTATCTGTGTTGCACGAGGTAGGGTAGCTTCGGTAAGCGGCTGCGCTTTTCTAGAATTTGATGAGTCGTTGCGCGATGCATGACTTGGATGTAGAATACGACCCTAGTTCTTTTCGTACACCAGAGCTTCTGTCAAATGGGACAGCGCTTCCTAAAACTGGCATGTTAGCGTTTTACCGCGTGGTATCTGTGGATACAATGCGCTGTAGATAAACTTCCCTGTTTGCAGTTTCAACACTACTTAGGCTCTATGATGTAATAATGCAAAATGTTGCAACATAAAGGACGACATCGACGTTGCAACATAAATGTTGTGTTCAGTTTGAGCATTGTCTGTTTCAATTCAGCGTTTTCACTGGTAACATTTTTATTTGGATATATACCAATTTTCAATCAAAAAATTAAGGGTGCACGTTATACACGAGTACATGTTATACTTGAATAAATACGGTAATTGAGAATCATACGTGGACTTCGGGTCGACTTCATCATAACAGATGATGTTCAAAATCCTCAGTCCCCTTTTGAAAGAGCAAGGGGAAATGCCCCCGTCATTTTCCTAAGTACTATGTGGTGTCCCTGAAATCAAATTACATGTCAAACTGCATGCATTTTTTGGTTTACTGTCAGTATATATATATATACCTGCAGTTGAGTAGAAAACCTTCATGTGTGAATGTTTATTCAAGAGACGACTAGCAAAGTGACTGATGATCAGGAAAAAATGAATATATTTCTTTCAACAAAATAAACTCGTGAAATTACTTTGACTCGTTATGCACAGACCACGCCTCTTCTATGCTCAGGGAAGTCAGGTTTTACAACTCTGGTGAATAAACAGGCATTGCACATCATTTCTTCCCTTGTTTTTGTCATCGACATGCACTGGTAAGTATAGCCCTTCCAGAATATTTGAAAATAGTTTGTCAAGGCACAGGCTCATGTTTTCAAAGCGCCTTATAAAGATGAATTGATCCTTCTTCATTTTGAGTGAGTTCTTCTTCCATCCACTGCTTGGCCACGCTAGACTTCAGGGAAGGTGTTGAGCAGCCATTCGGTTGTCTCATCGTCCAGAACCGTCAGTCCGTGCAGTCCGTGGGGAGATCGATGGATTGGACATTGGAGGACGACATGGTCGACGGTTTGTGCTTCTGCGCCACACTCACAGGCCGCAGAGGAGGCCATACCCCATTTGTACAAGCAGGAGCAGAAACGTCCGACACCGGTGCGGAGGTGGTTAAGCCAGACCCAGGCTCTTCTTGGGAGGGTCATTCCAGGGGGTATGTACCAGTGTCGGGGATAAACATGCGGAGTCTTGTGGGGTTGTCCGTCCACTCCGTGTTCCATTGATGATACACCCACTGCGTCGCACATATGTTGTTGTTGTCGTCAGAAAACTGATGAGTTGCTGTGCGGCAGTTTCAAATGGGTGTCTCGATTTGAGGCACTGTGCAACTGCACATGATGGACAGGTGAGCACTGAGTGGAGCAGATCTCCATGGCATGGCGTCCTAGAGTTAGTGTGGCTCCACTGTGACGAAGCTCAGCGGATTGGATGCCTGCAAGGATTGGAAGGTTGTCCACTGGTGTAGGACGCAGGCATCCAGTCACAATTTACAAGGCATCATTGATAATGGGGCCAGTGAGGCGGGTATGGGCACTGCGGCACCAAACAGGAGCACAGTACTCTGCAGTCGAATGGACCAGGGCTAGGGTGGCTGTTTGCAACGTTGTTGCTCTAGTGCCCCAACCGGAGCCAGCAAGCCGTCTCAGGAGTGTGACGCATGATATTAGCTTCTTGCGAAGTGACTCCAGGTGTGGGCGGTACATGAGCGACCTGTCCAACGTTACTCCGAGGTATTTGGGCTCGGAGCAGAAGGGTAGGGTTTTGTAGTTGAAGTTGACTTTTAGCTCACGCTTAGCTTCCTTGTCGTTGAGATGGAAGACTGCCGACACCGTTTTCGTGGTGCTGAGCTTAAGCTTCAAAGTCTGGAGGTATTCACCTAGCCTTGCCATGTCCTTGCTCAGCGCCCCTTCCACTGCTTGCCAATCTCCATCAGCATGCATGATTGCTAGGTCGTCAGCATATGCACACTTTCTGCAGATGGTGGTTGGCAGGTCAGAGATGTAGATGTTGAACAGAAGGGGCACCAGGACAGATCCCTGTGGGACGCCGTTCTTGAGGTGTCGTAACCTGCTCCTTTGGCCATTTCCAGTGGTAAGGGTAAAGCTGCGATTGCCAACCATCTCCATGATCATGTGGACCATGTGCCCATCAGGCAGCAATCGCAGCATCTTGCAGGTGAGGCCGCGGTGCCATGCGGTGTCGTAGGCTGCTGTGAGGTCGACGAACACAGCTCCAGCCTTCTTTTTAGCTGAAAAGCTAACCTCGATGTCCTGTGTCAACAGGGTGACCTGGTCTACGGCCGACCTCCCATGTCGGAAGCCAACCTGCTCCTGTGGGTCGATGATTGTTTCGACACGATGAATCGATTGATCTTCAATGTTAAACAATGCTTTATTCCAAATTCATATCTTGCAACTGTGACTTCTCCCAAATTTTGGTATGGAGTGGACGAAGAATTTCCTCTGCTGTCTAAACACGCATTTGAAGTCATCATACCTTTTCAAAACACTTATATGTGCGAGGCAGGGTTCTCCTCAATGATGACCATAAAACAAAACATCAATCTCGATTGATTCCCAAGGATGACATGAGAGTATCTCTTTCAACCACTGTTCCCAGAAAGTCAAATGTTGTGCGTGCGTAGAGTGACTGACTGGTTTGAAATTGTTTATTTTTCAGAAAAAGAAATATTTAAACATGGTTGTGTATTCCTTCTTCCAAACGTTTCACCCCTTGATTCTGTGATATGCCGGTTCGTATGAAATTGTTTTAGGAGTTTCAACAACCTCAGCATACCACTTCTTAAAAGTATTCATGCTTGCTTATAAGAGCATTTCATTAGAGTTTCATCTCAGGGACTGACAGGTTTCGTACAAGCATTACCCTAAAATTGGTTCCAGTACGCACAAAAATTCATTTCTAGAGGAACCTCCCCCAGACCCTTTTCAAAAAATTCATGCCTTGACACACTAAATATTGTTGGGGGCAAAATAATTTTTTGACTTTGGTAAAGAGTAAATGAGACAAAAAAGGTTAAGAACCATTGGTCTACACTATACATTTGAGCCTATTACATCCCTGAAAGTTAATTCAAACCTTACCAAATAGAATGAATCTTATTTATATAGAATTTTTATCTCAGGTTTTGCTTATTCAAAATTACCTAATCCCAACGTGGCTTCTGTTACGCAAAAAATATCTGCATTTTTATCAGGGTTGTGAAGTCAGAGGTAAAATGTCCGACTCCAACCTTTCCAAAATTTCCGACTCTGACACTGAATCCGTAACAAAACGTTAACAAATTTGGCTGTCAACAATTTTGTAGCACCTAGCAATCCATGGAAATCATGATGCACAGTAAGAATTCTTTGTTTCAGTAAAAGTTTCAAAAGAAATTGTACCATTTCAACAGGAATCCTTAACTTAGTGTGTGATGCAAAAAATGATTCAGTTGGACTGTCGGAGTTGGACAAAGTGTTCTTCAGAATTGACTTTGACTCCACACAAAAACCTCCGTCTCCTTGCAACCCTGATTTTTATTCATTCATTTTCATATCTGCTTTTCCTCAACACTTTCGCGTCCGATCTAAATCAAGCAGTTCGTGCCAAAACAACTGGATCGTACGTGGCTTTGCGCGAGCGTAACTCTGGGGCCGAAAGCAGTAGAGAGCTGTTCAAAGGCTCAAAAGACTATAGTTTGCAATGAAAAAATTTTTTTGGTTGGGGAGTACAGATTTTTTGTGAGTGACGTCATAAGTGGAGGACTTTTAGGCCACCTTGGCCCACTTCACCTGGCCCTGGGCCCAAACTGCTAGATGGTAGTATTTCGCTGAAGTTTTTATTGGAAACTCGGCTACAATCCGAGTCTTTTGATACTTTGGATGACTTGCTGGGGTTTCGGGTTCAAAAGTTATGATCTAAAGTAAACAAAATAATTGATTGATCCCATAATTAGATAATTAATTAATTTGTTTATTTTAGATCATAACTTTTGAACCAGAAATGCTAGGAAGTTGATCAAAGGCTCAAAAGACTCGGATTCTAGCCTAGTTTCCAGTGAAAACTTCAGTGAAATACTAGCAGGTAGGCCCTAGGCCAGGTAACATGAGCCACAATGGCCAAAACTACCTCACATATGACGTCACTCACAAAAAATCCGCAGCCCCCAACCAAACAATTTTTTTTCATTGCAGACTAGAAGACTTGCTGAATCTTTTGAGGGTTTGAACAACTCTCTGTGCAATTGGCGGAGGAGCTATGCTGTTGGTAAGACAATCAAAATATGCTTGCTTTTAGTCTGATTTCCAGGTATGATATATTCGTAGCCGACAGCCAAGGTTTTAACTTATTCACTCCCATGACTATTGTCTGTCATGCAAAGCAGTAGACTGTGATACTTGGGTGCGAAAGGAATGACAGAGGTGAAACTGAAAAAAAAGTTTTTTGCAATCGGCGTTTCATTGTTACTGCTATTAATAGTGCTCTAGGAATTGCTTAAAATTATAAACTTGGCACTGCTATGTCATTGCAAATCCTGTTCACACACTCCAAGTGTTTGGTTAAGTGAGTGTGTGACTGCATTTTTGCACCCCTACATTACCAGTCAAGCACATCAAGGAGTTATTGTTTGCTTTGGGGATAAAGATTTTGGGAAAACAGCACAACATTTGTTCTTAGGAGTTACATGTGTGTTTGAACTTGATTGGTTTGGCTCAGAAGAAAGAAATCCAAGTATTTTCTGTGGAATATAACAGCCTGGATAGCCTGTTATTGTGCTGAGATCCAAATTAGTCGTTTGTTAAACTTTTAAATCATAATCCTGAATCATGCAAAAAGTATTCTGCTTAGTTGCAAATAAAGATAATTTGCAGATAAGAAACAGGTACAGTTTCAAATTGTATTGCATAGTGATAAAGCTTTTTCAAATTTAATAACATTGATTTGAAGAGGGCAACTTCAGCGTGGTTAACTAAGCTGCATTATTTTGCAGAAACAGCTACATGTGAATCTTGTGGAAAGGTTGGAAAACGTGATACATTTTTTTCTACAACAAAGCGTTTTTGTGGTGTTCATTGCTCACATAGTTTCTCAGCAAAGCATCGGAAGCTAAGTCAGCAGAAAGCTATTCTTACTTTATCTCATACTAAAAAGAAGAGAAGACTTTCTATACCAGGCCGGTATGCTGTTTTGAAACTTCAGTCTCATAAAGTGAATGCATATGGCATCAATCACACAATGGCAAAGCATGGTTTCTTAAAACGTTAATGGTTTCCAGTTTGCCAAAATATTTTCACTTTATTTAAATAATTCTATCTGACTTATGATGCACAGAAAGTTTTTGACCAGTTCGCCTGTTCACTGCAAATGTGCCTTGCATTTTAATAAATTTTAAAAGATTTATTTCTTTTCTATAGATCCCTTACTGTAGATATCAAACTTCCTGTGGTATTACCTTCAGAAATGGAAAGAAGAGAATACTCAAGTTCAGGCTTTGATTGGGGAAAACACCTGCAGGAAACAAGAACAGAAGCTGCTCCTGTGCACCTTTTCCCCCATGTATGTTGGAGTAATTCTTCATATTACTTACACAGGTTTTTTTAAGAAAAATGTTAGATACCTGGTGTGGAACTGTAGGAACCTGATTTCTGTGATTCTAGGAAACCAATAATAATTTTCTCTGATTCTAGAGACCCAATATTCAATTCTAGGGACCCATATTGTGTCCCTAAAACACCTTTCAAAAAACCTGTGCACAGTCAGTGGGATTCAAATTTTTTAAGAACAGGTTCTCTCACTCTAGGACTCACTAACAACAGGTTCTCTCATTATCACAGTCTCTAGATGCAAGCCATGCTGGTTGATATAAGCGCAAATGTTGATATTTGTATTGCCAAGTAGTGCAGTCTAGCAAGAGAAATGATTGATTTTAGTTATTTTCCCAAATTTTAGTCTTGTTTTTCACTATTAAAATTTAGTATCAGGTTTAAGAGAGGTTTTCCAAAATAAGTCATAAAAATAATATAATAATGTTTTTTACAACAGACTCATTGAGATGCAATCATACAACACAAGAGCACAAAAATAGTTAGCCATCAGTAGTGCATTACAGGATCGGTGTTTGCACATGACCAACATTGAGAGGAGCAAAACAATTTAATGGAATCCCAACTGTAGCATCATTTACCCACCATAATGTAGGGATCCAATAGTATGAGAAAAACAAAGGCATTCTAACATCAAAACCTTGAGGCAAACAACTTACAGAAACAGAAAAAGTGAAAGATAAGTCAAATGGGAGGTACACATTGGTGCTCAGAAGCATGCAAACTATTCTGATCAAGGTTTCAAAGGTTCGCAGTGTATTTATCATGAGATCGCCAGCCAATCAATTTTCCTGAATTTTAAAGTAGGATATGACAATTAGCATTTTACCAGTTATATATCTTACTTTTTGTATGCTTTGTTTGTACACATTGCACACACAATATCTTTTTACTACACAAAAGCAATATATACTGATGAGATGTGAGCCCCGGAACAATACACCAACAACTATTGCAGTTGGTCGCCATCATACAGGAGCGTTGAATAATTGAGGAAAAATGAAGATTTGTAAAAAGCATCAGACATTTGAAGCAATTGGATAAAAAAGTTGGATGAAGATGCGCATCGTATAAAAAATCCATACAAACTGTTTCTTAGCAAGGCATCAAATGTCCTGATGTAAGTAAAAGGTGTTCACGGAGAAAATTGAGAGCCCCTGACTTAAGCCAACAGCTGGTTCTCAGGATTAAAGAAATTCCAAGAACAAGGTTCTTGCAAATCGGTCAAATCTCATCACTGCTTACAGTCATTTTGATGAGTTTCCCAGCAAGGTGGGTCTTGGGATTTGATATGCTCACTTGCAATGCAGAGTGGCATGAAGATAAAGATTTTTAAAATTGAAAGTTAGTGGTGAGCCTTGTGGATAAAATTTCAAGTGTATTCATGCAAATGGTGGTATTGAAATAATTGCTCTGTTATAAACTGAATGTTTGAAAGTTGTATGATTGTAGTGAAATACAGCTACCTATAAAAGGGATGAACTTAAGTCTCAACCACAAGGACGTTGGATTATTCTCACTGCAAACAAATTGTTGAAGCAACTCCTGCCACAAACTTTCAAAATACAATCTTGCCTTCAGTCTTGTTAAAGTCACTCACTGCTGTTAATGCCATTTGAATAAAGAGGTTGTTGTGACAAATAGCTTGTTTAATTTTTATGCCCTTTTTTAAGGGTGTCATGACTGAGCACAAAGCATTATGTTGATGGGTGTTACTGAGCATGTATTGAAGAGTCACAGCAAATTTCATCTTTGAAAAGAAATGACTGTCTCGTGTGGCATGATTAAAGTTTACGATGTTCGCTGCTAGTGTACGAGATACTCACACTTTCATATCATGCATTGAGCTGCTGTTTTTGCGCCACTTTGCAACTCTATAACTTGCCAGTCGATTGTGCTAAAGAGCTGTTCAAACCCTCAAAAGATTTGGCAAGTCTTCTAGTTCGCAATGAAAAAAAAAATTTAAGTTTTGGGTTTTTTGTGGGTGATGTCATAAGTGGGGTATGTGAACAGGCTTTCAATGTGAAAAGCGGGATCATGTTGATTGCATTTTAATGCATCATTTTCTTTAAAGGCTCAGATGTCAACACACTGGGCTGATATTGACAAAGGTGTCAAAGTCGAAGTGCTTAATCTGGATTGCCCTGTTCCCACAAAGGTTTACTGGATTGCTCAGGTATTGTGAAACAACTCAAACCTTGTTTACCTGGGTATAAAAATCAAAAACCCTATTATTACTTGTTTTCAGGTTGTCAAAGTTGCTGGGTATAAGGCAGCACTGCGATATGAAGGCTTTGGTGATGATAATCGCTGTGATTTTTGGTGCAATTTATGTACACATGATGTCCATGCTGTTGGATGGTGCGCAACTATCGGGAAGCCACTTGTTCCACCCAAAAGTGCGTTGTTCATAATTGTCAAAACTTGTAATTGATTGAATGCCTTATTATGCACTGTGCAGCAATAATAAACAAGTGAATTTGCATTTTTTGTCTTAGCAATACAGTTCAAATACAACAACTGGAAGTCTTTTTTGGTGCAACGTCTTACTGGAGCCAAAACGTTGCCCAGTGATTTTCAACAAAGAGTTTTGCAGAGCATGGAATGCCCTTTTCAAGTTAATATGAGGCTGGAGGTGGGGTTGTGTACATGTAGATTTTGTGTTTCTGTGAGAGGTTTATCATGCATTATGGCATGTGAAAGTGAATTTCTTCATTCAGAATGTCAGCAACAAACTTCACCATTACAAATTCTTAGTCAAGTTATAGAAAAGATCAGCACCTGTAGTGTGAACTTGTTTTCTTTTATGCAGAGAAGAGATTATACCAGATATTTCTGGTTACTCCTGGGTCTAATTTTTCACTGTTAGTCTGCAGGCCTGAAATTGGGAAATCGTAATATATGATAGATCTTGCAAAGCTGTTTGCATATTCAATGAAAAATATATTGTTTGCTAAAGGCATTGTAAGCATGGGCCAGCATGAAAACAAATCTGCTGATTTTTCTACTTGACATTAGCATGGAATATAGTAACACAATCCATTTGCAATGGAAATCATCATATCTGTTGATTCATGACACCTCTACCATCTTGACACCATGAAGCACAGTTATTACACTACTAGGCATGCAACCACAACTTTATAAAAAAAAGCTGTTTCTAGATGGCATTTTAGGTCTCTACATGCCACAAATGATAGATTCCATGGATTTTTGATCTTGCACATCTACAAACATGTCGTTCATTCCCTTTCAATTCTCTTTTTTGCCAAGGACAAGTTCAACATTTCCAAGACACATGGCTTGGTCAAGTTTTCAGCAATTGCATGAGTGTTTCGTGCTTTACCATATTATAACTGACTTTCTATGAAGCTTCAACCAACAGTTGAGATACTTCCCTCAAACCCTATTTTCTCTAATTGTTCCAGTGAGGTCTCTTATTACATCAGTGGCATGTGCACATTCAATATGTATCTTCAATTTTGTTGATCTCTTATTGCCATTGCAGAATATTTTATGTTAGAAGAACACTGCTGTTTTTCGGTTCCATCTTATCAGGTCTAACATGATTCTCAGAAAATTTTTATTTTTTGTGGCATATTGATACTGAGTTAAGATGTCTTAGCTACAACAACTCACTTGCAAGGATTTCCACACAGCTGCCTTGCACACTGCGAATACAACGCACAAACTACTAAATTACAGCCAAGTGCTTATTGAGCGTGGTTTAAGCGCAATCGCACATTTGCAGTGGTTGTTGTCATTAACTTACGCAATTGATTCAACAACTCCAAAAATCCGAAAAAAAATTTACTTTGGGCAGGTCGGCCTCTCCAGTTGGAAACAGTTGGCAAAGAAAGGGTGTGAGATGTATAATCTTAGCTTTAGAACTTGAGCTACATAATCCTTTCTCTTATAACATAGAATCAGAAAATTTCGTATGCTGAGCAATTCTTCTAACTGTATTTATTATGAAGTCACTGCTATTAATTAACGAACTTTTTTATTGAAGTGCTTGCTTTACATACTTATGATCCACATTTTGGATTATGGACTGCTGCTTTGGACCAAGGTTATTGTTGAACTGTAATTGTTAAAAAACTTTCAGTGTTGTTTGGTATATCGCATGTAGAGATTAACGGCTGTTGTAGTGAAACAAAATGCGGTCGCTTAGTTGGTATACAACGAAATGAGCAATTTTCAAATCTCTATGAAACCAGTTGTGTTTGTTTCTTAAAGCATTGTGTATGTAGGTTATGGACAAGACACAAATTTCCCGAATGAGGATCGGAATTGTAGAAGAGGTGATTGGTGGAAGATTAAGGCTCAGATATGAGGATTCTGATGAAATCAATGATGACTTTTGGTGAGACATGTAGTTTTAGGGCATAGAAATATTCAAACAAGCAACAGAATGTTAGAGTATCTGCCCTGAAACAGTGTGCTGGCGTTTGAATCTCGATTTTCGTTTTGACAAATTCCACAACCTCGTTTGTGAAAGTGAAGGTGGATGTTACAATACGTGTAACGTTGTGAAATCCAGGAAGTGCAAGTGAATCGCTGTAATCACGACAACCAAGCCGGTAATGAAGTTCAGTCATATAATCGCAATAGACGCTGGTAATGGTCCTTTGTGCTGTCACGATATTATAACGTCTCTGTGTTACCAGCTTGCATGGGCGTCCACAGAAATTTTTCCAGGGGGGGCAAAGTTGACATTCTGCTTATCCTTTACAGGTTGTTGACGATGCATAATTAATTGAATGTTCACAAAGTGCTTTACCCTTGCTACACCACAAAGAGAATGCCCCGTGTTACGGCAACAGTCGCAGAACTGTTCTTCATTGGTGGCGATGCTTTTTTACTCACACTTCTTTTCACACGCTTTAAAACTACGTGGCATACCGCTAGCAACAGTCACTGTCTCGCCGCATTACCTGCCAAGACGTCTGCATTCAACAGTTACAGCGGCGAAACGCCTACTGCCCTAACTTGAAGTGAACCTTTGAAGATTTGTGGCCATGTTTTTGTTACGCAGTAAGGACGACCTATGGTAGAAGAATCTGCTCCCAAGTTTCGCAAACTGCCTCTGCAGGCAAGTGAGCGGACATAAGTGAAAGCTCATCACTGAATGATGCCAGAACAGTGAACCTGGCTCTTGGGTAGTGTGAGTGTCATACCGGAATATATAAAGTGTCATTCCAAGAATTAAGTCAAATAATTGGAATTAAGCTGCTGACTTCAGGCTTTCTAGAAATTTTTGGTTCTTAGTTCTGATTCTCAGGGGGACAATGCCCGTTTTGCCCCCACCTGCATACGCCCATGCAAGTGGTGAACACTTTACAGCGTGCAGCGTTCCCTGATCTGTAACAATACAATATTCTTTTTCATATTCGCTAGAAATGTGGCTTTCAGCTGCAGCAACGTCAATAATTGATAAGTCTTTCCTTTGTGGCTAGCTAAGAATAATCGTGAAGGCCAAGGGGCTAATCAACGGAAGTATGGACAAAATTGTCGAGGCCTTTTAACATCTACTCATTTTCAACTTGAGGACATGGCCTCACATTGCGACATTTTACAATTAAAAACTGTTCAAAACTTGAAGTTGTTAAATTACACCACTCCTATCACGGCGCCACCTTTCCCTCTACGGTCTTAGCACATCTCTGCAACTTTTAGTCAAAAAAATCTGGTTGTAATTAAGTTGTGATGAGGTGTACACTAGAAAATTGGTTTGAAGTATTTCTTTCATGGTTCTGCCTCAGTAGGTTATCACACATGAAATCTGAGCATGGCAGACGCTGTCAAGAAGGCAATTGTTTTTTTCATTATGGCAGTGGTACACAGTAGGTAAAATTCACAGTAAGCAGAATGGCACCTGTTCGTAAACTGCATACACTTAAATTGTCATTATTTTTATGTCATGTGGGGCTATTTCATAAACAATATGCACCATGTCTCTGTGTCTTTTCACAAAGGCAAGTATTCATGAATTTGTGTCTTTTAGCTCTTTTCCTGATCACCTTTGTAAACAACTATGAAATATATCTGAAATGGTTTTGCAATTGCATGTTTTTAATTTGTTTGCCCTTCGCAATCTTCTGATTTTTTGACACAGAACGGAGTAGATCGTGAACTTCAAACATCTTCATAAAGCAGCAACCAGCGCCCGTATCGATTCGCATTAATGTACAATTTACAAGTCAGTTCTACCAGAAAAAAATTAGATATATACATGAGATTAAAGACCTGTTAAAATACATCCAGACAAGAGTTCGCCTTCAGAAATAGAATTGTCATTCATAAATGCTTTTCTGATGCAATATGTCCACTGAAATTTTGTGCCATACCGATAAAAAAGATTCCAGGGTTTATTTCCGTCTAATTCCGCATCTGGTCGAAAAGATCTGTGAAACAATTGCATCTGCAGTAGCTGTGAAACAATTTGCATATATGTAGGTGCCATTCGGGTTCGCCTCTAATTCATCATATTGGGTGGTCTGAAAAAGTTGGACATCGGATATTGGTTGCAACGAAAGACTACAAAAACATTCCTGGATTTGCCAACTCTAAGCCCGATCTGTTTACCGAGGTAAAAACGTGATGTCCAGGCTATTGATCCAGAGTCACTGCGATTACCTGTATGAAGCCTTATGGTTCGACACAGTCGATAATTGCGTAAGCCGAAAAGACTCAATGTGTTATTCAAAAACGTCTGTCAACACAACCAGGTCCTGGCCGACCACTGAAAGTGACGTTTGTTCCGTGAACTGCCTGGAAATGTCATTATGTTGGAAATAACTGAGGGGTATTTCGAACTGAGATTAGTTTAGGAATCTTTGCACGTTTGTAGTATTTTTTGGGAATCGGTGACATAATGTGCAGGGAGTGGACGATTGTCTTGGGCAACACGCTGTCCAAAATTGTTTGCTTCATTTTGTTACGTTCTGATGCAGCCTAAAACAGTAAAGTCAAGTGGATTTAAAGTCGGCATGAAACTGGAAGCCATTGATCCACTCAATCTATCACATATCTGCGTGGCCACTATACAAAAAGTATTGAAGAACGGGTATTTGATGATAGGTATGTTCTCTTAATGTGTTCTTGCTTGATGTACTGAATTGCTCGTTGCTGGCCGCTGTCCAGTAGCCACCGTTTCCGTCTAAGTATTTTTATGTGGATGATATTACCTTCTATGGTAGTGCTGTCTTAGATCAGCGCAGAATGTTTATAAAAATTAATGAGTCGTCTTCAAAGCAGGACTGATTCTACTGGCGATTTCCTTCAATTTATTTCACCAAATGCTTGTTGCATCAGTACATTCCCTCTCATCGTACGCGTAAGTGACGGTATGACAATAACATTTTGGTTTAGACATGATGAGTCAAAAACATTAGTAAAAAATAACTAATTTTAGCACGTTTTAGTAGCATTGCTTCAGCACAAAAGCATTCGGCTCTCTATTCAAAGCACAACCTTGCGGGTGTTGTTGCCGTTTGTGTTACGTTTGCCAAGGAGTTGCTCGCTACTGCCCGCACCATCATTATGCAAAAAGTTATGGATTTTGAAATTAAATACATTAAGCTCACCCATACAGGTGGTGTATTAGTAAATGGTTGTTTCTCGCAAACTTGTTTGAGTTTAAAAGTGGTACCGTTACGTGACTGCTTTCACCAAGCTCTGGTTTAAGCTATCGTCGGTTTCAGGTGATATTTCTAGGCAGCCCTGAACTTGAAAAACCCTGACTGGAGTTTTTAGTCCGAGACCAACAAGTTGCTTAAGAAAGTGCCGGCCGGCATGTGAGTGGTATGGAGAAAAACACCTCAAATATTTAGTTAGCCTAATTGACGAATCAAAAAACCAACATCACGCGATTTTTTACCTCTAAAACGAGTTCTTTTCGTCAATATGCAAAATATCTCAAATTATGTAACCATACAAATACTTCATGCACGCAGTGTCAAACAAAAATATCAGATTTCCGTTGTTGAAGATTGGTTGGCGATTACTAAATACACTTTAGATCAGCTATGTCCAACCTGCGCGCCGCGAGCGGTCCAATTTAGGTATTCGCTGTAGTATAAGTAGCGTACATACTGACAACCTGTCCTTATTTTGATAATCTTAAACTTGACATTGTTGATGCAGCGCAGGTGGTCCTCAGTGCCACTTTATCACGTCTGCACTGCGTGCTGGGAAATTTCCAACTCCACTGACATCTTGGTGCAAAACTTATTACCAGTTTTCTGATTTCTACCCTTGTTCCATTGGCACTAAACTTACCTAGGAATGGTTGAAGGTGTCAAACAGTCGTTACCATTGCAGTAAGGATTCGAACGCTTTCAGTACATTAGCTTAAACTAAATCTAGTTTGCTAAGATCAAAGTAAGTCGTTCAATGTGCGGCCCTCGTTAATATGTCATCCAATGTGCGGCCCTGATTAAGATAGTGACATCATTTTTGGCTCAGTAAGCAATTTCAGTGGACATACGCTGATCCAGATATAAAGGAAAGTTCGGTTCAATCAAACAATAGTGCTGCCGCTGGACATGTCAGTCACCTCTCGCTCGCAACAGAGTGCGTCTGGTTTTCTGTGGTTGGTTTGGAATGTGTCTCAGTCAAGAATGTCAATACGTTTCTGACTTCTTTCCGGTGTGATTTTGTATTTCCGTATCAGTAGTTAACGTTTCATGCACCTTTGCCATATGGTCTAAGTCTGCTGTGCAGCTTGGGGGTGTGATGCAGAACGTATTTACTTTCGGCCTACCAACCTGTTACTGAAAGTTCAATTATGGATTCAGGAAAAACAAGGTGAAGCATTGCTAACATGCGTTTCTGTCATGTTATCTTCAACCTTTGTTGACAGGCATCGATGGAAGTGAAGCCGTCAACGGTTCTGATTGGTTCAGCTACCACTGCACGTCGCCTTCGATATTTCCTGTCGGCTTTTGTAGCCTGAACGACATAGCTTTGAGCCCACCTAGAAGTAAGTTAAGGTTTTTCTAATAATTCCTTTCAATGACGTCGGAACACGTGAGGGTAAATGCTTTAAACGAAGGTTACAAGGACGACTTCACTTGGGAAAAATATCTGTTGGAGACGCAGAGTGAAAGCGCTCCAGCAAACCTTTTCAACCAAGAGCAGGTTTCGCACGGCTTCGAAGTGGGAATGAAATTGGAAGCGGTTGACCTCATGGAGCCTCGACTCCTGTGCGTAGCCACAGTTTCAAGGTGATGCATGTGTCCTATCGGTTTTATTAATTTGTGAACAGCTTCAGCTGCGAATGCAGCACAAGTATTTTTAACTCCCACCAATCTTTGTTTTGACCATCTCTCTACAAAACTGTATCTACTTTTACCGCTGTACATTAATGCTGTGCGCAGCATAGTGTGACTGTCTTTTTTCTCCCCAGTGCGCCAGCTTGCCGATAATTATGTCCAATTAGGCCGCGGCGAATCACCCAAACGGCCTTTTAAAGCATCAGCGCCGGAAAATGTTGCTCACTAGATCGTGTTGCTGACTGTGAAGGGATGGGATGCAATTTTTATCAACTTTTTTTCCATGAAGGTTTTCCAATTTTGTTGATCGCATTGGGGTAGTCATGTCTTTCATTTTCAGGATGTCCAGTGAATGCAGTGAAACCAGTTTATTTTCAAGTTAAGATTTCACCAAACCAGAGTGGCTGTCGCTGTGATTAGCTGCTGCAATCGCAATAAAGATCGGAAGCAATGACATTTGTAAACAGGTTTTTTTAAGGAAAATGTTAGGTACCCGGTATGGACCTGTAGGGAGCCGAAAAATTTCCGATTAAATTTCATATAATTAGAGGTGTTTTGAGCGCCATCGTTAGGCCATGATGATGATGATCTGATTGCTTTGTCATTTTATAGGTGAATCTGATCTTAGGTATGTATTCTACACAGATTCCCTGAAATCATGCACATGTTTGTATGATATGCTCCTAGCTCAGTATTTTCACAGCCCAGTCGCGTCACTGGAAAAAAAGTTCCATTAATTTGTTTCATTTTATACTATGTGCAAGACAAAGCCAACAAAAATGATTTGTACAAATTTAAGTAATATTTTAAGTACACAACAAACACATTGATATAATTTTCTCTGATTCTGGGACCCGAACCGGGTTCCTGAAACACCTTTAAAAACTGTTTGTAAATGCAAGTTCAAATAGATTCTTCATTTTTTTGTGATGGAGTTGGTCGCTGGACATTTATTTCGGGCTCCATCGTCACTTTTCTTCCACCTAAAAACTATTTTCCTTTGCTTGAAAAACAAAGATTTGAAAATAAGCTGATAGTTGGGAATTATTACAACTTGCTATTTCTAAAAACGGTGGCCTTACGCTTCAACACACTGCTGAAAAAACGCATGTTTTTTGGCAGTCATAGCTTTTCATTGCTGGAGACAAAGAAACGATAGGTAAAAACCTGTAATTAATGGCCAGAAACAAACGTTTTGTTTCTATCTTCGCATGTTTTGCGTCCAGAGGTAGTATCTAATTTAGGTCCTGATGTTGCGAGACCATTACAGATGCGACTGAATGTGGTTGCTTGTCTTGGAAGGGTCGTCGGTCGTCTTCTGAGAATACATTTTGACGGTTGGGACGCCGAATACGACCAGTGGGTTGACTCGCAGTCGTCAGATATTTACCCGGTTGGTTGGTGCGAGTTGGTCGGGTACGAGTTACAACCGCCTGCCTCCAACAAACGTGAGTTGTTTTGAAAACACTGTCATAATGGTTCCTTCACAGGGTGTTGATATCGATTCAGACATATTTTGCCGGTGTTCGCTGCAATCCACAAATATTCGAACTCTGTTGAACAACGCTGCAGTAAACACCTCATAACTTTCGTCTAACAAGCCCAAGATTCTGAAAAATAACCATGAAGTATCGAATCAGCGGACCCTGATATCACTTGCAAACAATTAATTATACGTCTCACGTTTTTGAGTAAGCGGGGATGCTTTGTACAAAACACATGAACATGTGATGCTAGGTTCGCTGAAATACCAAGCAATTGCTTGTTTTGAAATTTAAAAAAGTTAGGATTTAAGGCAAAACTATTTATGCGGTGTTTTTAGTAAATTTTGAAGGTTTAACCACTACCTCCACTAAACTTACTCTCTCACTTGCGTATCATTTTCTTGTTAAACATGCTTTATTCTGTTTGAGTTTGGTTAAGGGCTTTGTTGTGAACTTAATACAGGGGTGGCCAAAGTGCGGCCCTCCGACCAGTTAAATCCGGCCGGCAAAATGCCTTGCGCATTTCTTTCAAGCACCGCGTTTCCGCTTGTGGACAGCAGTGCAACAACATTGACTGCTGCCTGCATGAAATAAAAGTGTAAACAAAATCGTGTGATTTTATTGTTATTATTGTATTACAATACATTTCGACAACCTATTTTTGCATAGATTACGTAAATCGCACTGTGTCCGGCCCTCCAGTGGCCAAGCAGTCGCGAATCTGGCCCTTGGATCAAAAAGTTTGGCCAGCCCTGACTATGTACCTGGTGTGGAGCAGTCATGCAGCAGTGGCAATGAAGCACTTTAGATTATTTTGTGGTGACAGTTACCGGAGTTTTTTGCTTTAATTCGAGCTCATCGTCATATGATTCCCGAGGAAAGCCTTTGCAGCGCAATGCGTTACCATAAGGTTAGCAGGCAGTGTTCCGTGAACTCGCAAGGAGTGGCTTTTACTTGGCTCAGTGTTCCACGGAATCTGATTCGAAAAGCTTGCCCGAGTTTGAAAATAGTCTCACATCAACCTGGGGGACTGTTTGCTATGGAGAAAGTAGAGATGTGGAGATGCTGTGTAAAAAAAACTTTGTTTTCTAGCTAACACCAATGCCGATGCAACTTCTTCCAAGAAAAAATCTAAACCAAAGGGACAATCTTTCCTCGGCAAAAAGAGGCGTGAGTTGATTTTTTTGTTAACTGTACTGCTGTTAAGATGAGAAATACATGCCGAGAATTGAAAACTTGAACTTTCAACCAACTTGAAAACGTGAAGGCTAGTAAAGTTGCCTGCTTAGTCGCAACGTAACATGATGCAAAATGTCTTCTTTATTGCGGATGGAATAACCAAAGTTTAGTGGTGAAAATTCTTGATTGGGGTCGCGTTTTTATAAAATAATCTTTTTTCTATTTAACAAGCATTTTTGCCTTTACAAAGTTTTCCGAGACGCTACTTATTTTAAGCCTGCTCCAGCTTTACGTCCGACCTTTCGTGTGTATAACTACTTCGTGACTTTTTTAATAGTAAATTTTATTTACTTTGATCAGTTTTTAAATATCTGGTAATCTTGTTGATAAGGGAAAAGGAATTCGCACCATTGTCATTGATCTTGGATTGAACAAGTATTGATGTCAGGTTTTTTAAAAAAGTGAAAAAGGTGTTTTTGAAATAGTAGCCGTTAGTTTTATAGCAGGTGTTCCCTGCTATATGTTCCCTCTAAAAAAGCAGCATTGCTCCGAGGAACACAAACGCATATTGCTCTATATTCAATTTGTGGATGGCATGTAATGAAACGGAACTAGATTTACATTGTAAGTCAGCACTTCTACTTATATTTCTTCGTAAGATATGTATCACCACTTTAGGACCAACTCCGCGGGATTGATCATCGCAAGTCCTTACGTTTGAATCGTTCGTCCATTCATAGCCTGCATTTAAGAATAATTCACAGGCGAATAAATCAGCAAGTAAAAGCCATGAATGAAAAATGAGCACATGAAATTGTAATTCGTAGCAACATGACTCTACAGCTTCTAATTTGAGGTACTGAAACATCGATTTTCCGCATCAGCGAACTTATAGCGTGGAATTGTGCGAAACTTGTGTGCTTTTGCCTTAAAATAATCCTCAGCTCTCATTTGTACGAAATGCATTTACCGGCATCGTGGAGCCTTGTAATGAGCGAACTAAAGTAGAAAGAATATGTTTAATAAAGTAATGGTCAATACGTGAAGCACAATTTTTTGTCTGCGTTGCTCGTGACCACTTTAAAAATCGAGGTTATTTGTTCGTGAAGGTTCTTCATCAAAAGTGTTAAAATAACGCATCTGCAAGGATTTCACACAAAACAAAATTTTCATCGATTTTCTCCGATGAAAAAATGCCGCCCTCGGGACTTCTGCACAACGCTCAGTTGTTCATACTTCAAGCCGCGTTATTGCTGGCCATAACAATCTAGCTCGTGCATTGTAGCTTCAGTATTGGTCTACACGTTTTGAGCGACAACCACAAAGACTTTAAAAACATTATAGATTCTATTTGAATGAGAGCTGGTGATGCTTACTTAGTACATGAAATAATATACTCTGTAAGATCTTAATGCCTGATTTCTTGCTGGGAATCACCCCGGGAAGCTGCAGAAGTTTTCCTATAGGGCAACGGTAGCTCAATGCAGAGAAGCAATAAATTCCCCTTAGACTGGTACTTACAGTATGGTTTGAATGGATTTTTGACTGTGACGGTGCATATTGTAGTGGTTCCCAAACTTGTTCGAGCCGTTACCCAAATCAAGGTAGCGATTATATCTTATTACCTTCAATAAAAACAACAGTAGAGATTGAGAACTAGCAACTCAACCACAGTTATTGCTCTGCGTACTGCATCAATGTATGAAGTAACTTCGGATAAAATTCCTCTGCTTTTAACTCAAGAGTCGCAGTTGCATTGTCTACCTCTACATCATAAGTCTAATGACACACAGCGTGCAAGTTCCTCGCGTTAAGGGAAGAGGAAAATACCGTATACCAAACAAAAATGCCTAGAAGGAGTTTCAATCGACAGAATAAGTGCGTTCACAGCGTGCTTCAGAATTGATTCGGGAATCGGAAGCATCAACCAGGAGCCTTAAAATATATTTTCAAAGAAGGGCGATACACGATAATTCTGACGAAATCGCCAGTTGTGTCTAGCGAAAAAAGAAGAAACAGTCAAAGCCGTGCCGTATTAACAGAGTAAGGATAATGTTATGCTCACCATCCGTCAACAAATGAAAAATTAATTTACGGTAGCGCTAGTCTGGGCCTTAACACCCGTAGAATAAGGTTTGAGGCACGTATCTACGCATCGATACCAACAGGAGACTGCCACCTTTGTAGCAATGAAGTGTAATAACGCAGAAGGATGTTTTCTTTGCTTGCTGTCAACGTTTGATATTTTTGTTGCGATTGCCATCCGCTGCGTATTTTTTAAATGTTAGTGCTCACTGCGATCCTATTGCGGGAGACCGTGAGTGCACAGAACAGATCTTAATATGCGCAAAACATGAAACAGATTACACTGACGCACAAGTATTCAATGTGACAGCCCAGTACAGATTACACACTTGCTGTTTAACAGACAACGCCTTTCTGCAAACGAGCGTTACTTTGTTGTACAGTATTTAGATTAGCAATCTGAGCAGAAATTATTGTCCTTCACAGGCAAAAGATTTTCCGTCGCTGGAAGAAAGTCAGTTCCCGGATCCACCGAGGACGAAGGTTTGGTACAAACTGTCAACCGCAGTGTTGAAGTAACCCGTTCAGCAAACGAGGTAGCTTGGCAGAAAAAACATTGTAACATGCTGTAAATTAATAAGGATTTCGAGTGAAACAGAGGATATCGTACCCCAAACAACCACCTGTCCCGCTTAAAACTGTACCCTTGCCACTGCCTCTTTGATTACTCGTATAATCTCGTATTGTTGTTTCAACTTTTATATTTTCGGTTTCATTCAAAGATCTGATCTTTGTGCAGCGGTTATATGTATCTTAAGTGGTTTTAAGTGATTTCAGAAGAAATAATTCAAATGCCATCCAGTGAACTATTCTGCAAAAAAATAAGATTCGTTTAGTGTCAGGATTTTCAAATCCCATTTGGTACCCAACTGTTGTAACTTTTGTCAAACGTTGTTAAAGGGGACCCCCCCATTGTCCGAAGAGAATGGAACGACGCAATCGATGCAGAACGGAGCAAACGAAAAGCAAGAGGCACGAAGCGTCTCGAAAAACGAGCAAAGCGAAACTGGTGTACAAGCTCCGACTGAATCAATGGAAGTGGACTCGCCTGAACCAGCATTGTCGTCAGATGCCATGACCGCCGTTCACTCTCGTGATCCTGACACTTCCATTGTACCGTCCAATGTCAGCTCTCTTGCTTCACGCGAAGTGAAGGAGCAAGTTAAAATGGACGCAGAAAAACCTCAATCCGACGAAGGCGCTGTGATTATTGGCAATCTAAACCCCACTGAAAGTTGATCGTTTCGTTTCTGCTGTGCCAGTGTGTTCATTTTTAGCTGCCCCTGCATTGCAGGATTGCCTTGTTAAGCGCTGCAGGCGTGGCTGCGTTTCTGTAAGCCACCCACCAATAACATTGTTTAAGAGTTGCTCAAAGCACCGAACGACTTTACCTGACAAACACTTTTCTTACCAACTGCCAACTTCTACTTCGTTTTGTATAGTGCATGTTCTGACCACACGCTGACGAGTTTTTTTGTAACTACGATCAGTGATGGACATGACTTCTTGCAAGGTTTTCGTTCAAGTATGTGTGAATGCTGAGAAATACAATTTCCGTTGCTTTTTCAAGGTGGTCTTGTGGTTGCTTTTGCATCCCCATTTGAACTGTAAGAGCATGAAGTAATGACTGGGACAGGCTTTTTCGTAACTTCAGTAACATGATTCTCTTCACGTGAGTCGGTCATCTCATCCAGATTATTTATCAATGGGCATTGACGGATCCAGGGAGGTGCAGTTTGGGAAACTAACCCCCAAATGTCAGTGGCACCCCGTTGAATGCAGGGCTGTGGGGTCGGAAGTGCCAACATCCAACTCAGGGCAATTTCAATTATCCGACTTTCAGCTGCATTAGTTACTTGTGGTAATTATTTTCAGACGAGTTAATAAACCCTACTTGCACTTTCCCGAAATACGGAAACTTGTTTTGAAACGATGTGCATGTTCGTTCATCTCTCACTTGCAAAATGTTGTAGACTAAAGTTCGAAATAGCAAACTATTAGCTTTAATGAACTGAATGCGAACAATTCTGAATAACAAAAGAATATTGGTAAGTCGGACAATACGCCAACAAAACCGAACAGTACGCTGACAAGCTACCAAATGCAACGCCCGAGAACGAATCTCAAAACACAAGGCATTCAATCAAGTGAGCGGCACACTTGCAGCGGGCACAATGCGCAAACTAATGATTACTTTACAACACAAAATATGATCAAGCAGAGCTTATTCTTGATTGCTTTTACAGAAATGAAAATACAGTTCAAATTACCAGAGAACGCTAATAATTGATTAAAGCAGATAATTTGTTAACGATATCAATAATAAACAAGTAAAATTGAAAATTTTATGTATCCTACCGGTGTATGTGCACATAATGCGCGACTCGGTCGGAAAACGCGCTCGAGGTTACATGGTAACAGTGGTGTGCAGAGGAGCGGGCGAATGGGGCGACGGCCCCGGGCATCCAAGGCAGGGGGCATCCAAACAGTGAAATTACAAAATTTAAATGCTGTGACTAGATGATTTTTCCTATTGTAAGGCTACTAACACATGCTGCATGGATTTAAATTTCCGAAATTTGTGGTCAACCCTAATTTTTGCGCATTGAAATGCCAGTAATTCTCCGCTTCTTCAGTACCAGGGACTTATGCTCTAGGTGTGCGGCGCACACCCAATCAAACTGATAGTGACGTGACTTGTTCCAGATCGTGCGATCAAGGGAGAATCACAGAAGTGATTGAAAGAAAATCAGGGTTGCTAAAAACCCGTTTTTTTAAAAAAAAGCAACCCACCTGATTTTTTAATCCGCTTTTTTAGAAAGAAACAGGTTTTTGCTCTTTTTTGAAAAGAAACCACAAAAACCCAGTTCTGAATTGTTTTTATTGCATCATGCAATATTGTCATATCCAGAATTACACAATAATAACTTGTTATACCTGTTATGGCATTTAAATTTGAGGGTAAAGATATGCACCCCATCATTGTTTTCCCGTAGTGTTGTTGGTTAATTCACTCAAGTGGTAAGTTTGGCAAGCATGCGTACAGCAAACAGAGAAAAGCCACTCCCACACAAACTCAGCAGTTTCACGTCACGTTTATATACATGCCCTGCAGCATAGTGTGTTTTTTCAACATATGGTTTTGTATGGTCCAACATCAGAAACAGTTAAGATGCAGGGAAGGCAGAAAAATTGATTTAAAACATACCGATTTCACAGAGCTGAAAAAAATAACCAGTAGAATTTATCCAAACTGTACGAATTATTCTTCTCTTTTTTCAAGTCCTTCCAATTTCGTTGCTGTTGGTTTTGTATCATTAAAAAAATTCCACTTAACTGTGCAAGTGTGCTGCTTATTTTACTTTTTAAGCATCGTACATTTTTCAGAGGTAAAGGTAGAATTGGGATTTTGTTTTTTTGAATAGGATTTTTCCAAAAAAACCCGAGTGTTTTTTACGGTTGGGTCCAATAACATCAGTGGCGGATCCAGACCAGGCGTTTGGGGGGGGCAGTCAAATTGGGGGGCGCCAAAAAGTCTTCACTTGCTGGAGTACCAAAGGTTGTCTGCGACAATCGTTGTGTGTCACACATAAGAGGTTACTTTTTGTAGGCCAACAAGTGGCTATTTTTGCTGGTCGAACTATGCGATTTTTCAGGGAATAACCACAGCTTGAAAGTGCTTATATCATTAATTCAGCAAACGTTTAAAACCGGTCCCAATCAGTGGGCCTCATTTTTCACAAGCTACACAGATCTCGTATATCTACAAATTGTATTTAAAAGGTATAAAGCATGCTGCGCCAAGCGTTTGCCACTGTTCTGGTTATCCGTAGCGAAAGCAGTGAAGAACAGTGTCTGAAACGCATTCCCGACCTGGTTAGAAGCAGAACGGTTCTTCTTAGACTTGGACGTGACAACTCATGTCCCACGATAGGACTCAAACAAAAAGCTAAATGATGATCACGTTTCCAAGCGAAGCTTGTGCATTTACATGTAGGCCTTCACGAAAGGCTTATTTAGTGCTGAAGCGACAATTCAAAAACAATACGTGAATGAAAGGCATTTGCCAGGACACTACTCCCATTTTAGGTAGCTTTGCGGGCTATCGTAACAAACGATCTCATAATCGCATGATAGATTTACACTGGGCCTTAAAGCATGTTGTCCTAAATTACATTTAATGTCACTTAAAGGTATATTTTCAATCAAGTCTTTAAATGCCGTTTCACATTTTTCGACGTTGGATTGCTGATGTGAAGAAAAAAACATCAATCCCACTAGACCAGGTTATTAAAAAAAGTTGTGACACTTTTCACCAGAAGTGGAAGCAAGCGGGCTGAGACCTCCAAATTCACAAATCAATACCTCCACAGTCAAGCTCTTGTCTCCCCATGAAGTCATTCTTCAATTCAATGTATACTATTACGAAGGCCCCGAAGAAGCTCAAAGCCATCCGCAATGCTGTTGATCTGGCGATGGATCTGCTTCTATCCAGCCAGGCCAGAAAGCACAGGAGAATCAGCCTATCACCAATTTAAAACCACGAACCTTCGCTAACGCCACCGTCACCAGTAAAAAATTAAAGATTCCACCAGATGATTACTTTTTTGCTCAAATTTATATGATACAAGGGCATGGCACAATGCCCCCCTCCGTAGGCTAGTGGCCATCAGTAACTGTTACCTGACGCGTAGCCAGGAGGGAGAAAATGGCGCCATCATTCCCCCACTTTTGGACTGCAAATATTCAAGTGTTGAGTAAAAATTGTTGTGACCACGTAAAACCAATTATTCAATCCACTAAGATGAAGATAGCTAGTATTTTGGCAAAGTTTCTGCGTTGGAGCTATAGGGGTACGAAGTGGGGGGAGATTTGGACAAGATTTAAAAAATTCAGAAAAAAACTTCCCGATATGTTTCGGCAAGTTTCTTAAGCAGAACTATCGCCCTGCAAAACTCTCCTCTTCGTTTTCCTCAAAGTGGTGCAAACATTCGGGCGAATTGAAAAATTCCCCCCCCCCCTAAAGCCCAAAGTTCCCGTATGCCTCTGGTTAGAGCTGTGTACCATGATTTGTTGAGGCGCGTCGCTGAGCGCAGTAATCAGGGGCGTAACGACAGGGGTCAAGGGGGACACTTCCCCTGGCGCCGAATCACTATGAGGGTGCTGAAAAGTCCTAGCAAGGTTACAAATACTTGCAGTGCAGTACATTTGATTCCGAAAGACCTCAGGTTCGAACATGGGGGCGCCAAACTTGCTTCGTGCCCCGGGTGCCATCTAACCTCGTTACGCCCCTAACAGTAATTCAATACTCCTCTGCGTTGTCCATGTATATAAAGTGAGGAGTTGCACAATTGCATACTTACGTAGGTCATAATTCTTTGAGCTAATCAAGCACGTTCAATGCATTATTGTCACATAGCGGCAAGTTGTTTGCTAACGTATATGTCTGTAGCTTTTTACACGCTGCATTATGGTTCAATCAGCAGGGGCGTAACGAGGGGTCAATGGGGGCGCAATTACCCGGGCGCCAAATCACCCTGGGGCGCTGAAATATTGCGGGGGCGCCGAATGATTGTGGGGGCGCCAAAGAGTCCCAACAATGTCACACGTACATTCTGCAATACAGTGCATTTGCTTCCGGAAGACCTCAGGTTCGAAAATGGGGCGCCAAACTTGCTTCTTGCCCTGGACACCATCCATGTAACCTCGTTACGCCCCTGTCAATCTGGAGATTAGTTCCGTCAAGAAACTCATCCACTCACCTTTATGTTGCAAAACTACCGGTACGATGCAGACAAACTGCGGACTCACGAACCGCACTGGCAATAGCCCTGAAACTGGTTTTTCGTTTTCGTTTTGGAGGCTTGTAAAATCATGAGTCAGTAATAAGTTTTCCATATTGCATTCGTATTTTTACTGCTGCCTTTCCTTTTGTTTTCAAGGCGGTCATCAGGCGTTAAAGAAATAAACTTGTAAAAAAAGAGACCATCTTCATACAATACAGCAACAGCAGCATGTCGAGACCTGTGTTGAGCGAACGCGACTGCGTTTGCGAAGGCTTGCCAGGGTTGCCAGATTTTTTTCGCAGCTTATGGCCAACATCCTGATAAAAAATGGCCAAAACGGCTGTTTCTTGAAAAAGTTATAGCCAAAATCACAAAATGTTTTAACTATGGTAATTTCTGTATTCATAGGTCTCTGAAATTGTTCGGAAAGCAGTATATTTTTTGCCGAAAAAATGTGGTTTTGCCAAAGAAGCAAGTTTCTACCCCAAAACAGCAATTTCTGGCGTAAACTTAAAATAACCAATTACAACTTGTCTTTATTTATCTTAATAAAACTTAGAACCATACATTAAACACTATTGTAGATACATACATGCTTCATTTCTGACACATTTCCTGGTTAAACAATTTGAAATTAACTTTCCAATTCAACGGCAAGGCTAGAATTCTCTTGATCTTGTGCTCCAAATATATGAACAAAAGATTAAAAGGCATAAACTGCATTAAGTTGATGATCATAATGTGTTAATCACATGCTGAAAACCATCATTAAGTTCACATGCTGTATGAACGAAAGGGCACACTTGAGAATAAACATTGACTCATGACAGGTCCGACTGAAACACTTGCACAAAATCTAGAAGATTGCAAGGGCTAAGTAATTACTACACACTTTGAACATTACAAGGTTGAAGGTACTGCAGAGGGTTACTGTTAATGTGATGAGAAATTTCTAAAAGTAAAATCTTACCAAAAATGCAAAATACTTCTACTATGACATTATCAGTCAATAACATTATCAGTCACACAACCGAGTGCAGCAGTCTTCAGATACAGTACGAGCGCAGCAGATACCAATGGTAACCAAAACTAAAGATTATCACTGACTGAAACATCTGTACAAAATCTACTGACTGCAAGAGCTAAATCATTACTACACAATTCAAAGTAATAAAAGGTTGAAGTGCCACGGTGTTACTGTAACAAAATGAGTGACACGATGAAGACCGTCCAAAAAATACAAGAACACAAAATATTTAATGAAAACTTAATTTTTCAGTGACAAACCGAAAAAATGGCCAAAAAAAGCCAAATTTTACAAAATGGCCAAATACGTTTTTTCATGGCCAGCGCATTTAAAAAATCGCCAAACTGTTCGAAATTGGCCATGAAATGGCCAATCTGGCAACCCTGGGCTGGGCAGTTCTCACACGGCAAAGAAAAAACGAAACAATGGAACTATTACGAAACAATAGCATTGTTCACGCTATTCGGTAAGAGGTTGAGTAAAGACCGGGACGTAAATCCTGACGTGCAACTAAGCGAAAAACAATGTCTATTTTAGAGGATTTTTAAATCTGATTCTACTTCCATGGGCACCAAAAAGGGGCGCGTTTATGGCAAAGGGCCGCCATAAAAGGGGTCGCCACAGAGGTTTGGGGGGAAGTTGCCCCAAACTTCCCCCCTGGATCCCCCAATGAATTACATCAACCCTAACGATAATTACGGACATTTAACTGATTTGTGCTGATACAGTTGCACACCTGCACTTGCAATATGTGCTTCGTCATTAATTGGCTGTTCAGGCGTATTGATCATAACGGCTCACACAAGCCCATATCTGTTCTGTTCCCTTAGTAATTGTACATAAAACAGCTACAAAATCAAAAACGAAAGTTTTCTTGCGTACTTTATGCGCTTTCTCAATTCTTGTGTAATTGACAAGTTTCAAGCTGTCAACCCTGGGTGTACAACGCAGCCGCACACCTTCTGATCGACTGCTATTCGACGAGACATTCGTGCAGCCTTGTATTTTTGCAGTTGTGAACCACGCCGACGTAGCACTGAGTGTGTTCTACTCCCCTGTTTTAACGCGTTGCCGGATATTTTTGCAGTTATGAACTGCTCTGTCTTAAGAGACCGCTGGGAATTTATGTTCATTACTGTGACACATTGTAGCCTACTACAACGAGTAAAGTTAATACGTGCAGAATAATATGCACAGGGACGCCAGAGAATGGAAGCATGAGGAGGCATTGCCCCCTTTGCCCTTTCGAAAGGGGGACAACCGGGGCGGAGGTTTTCTTTATCATAACAGTATCATAGGTAATATCTTGTTTTATCAAGATCTACTTGAAACAAATTTATTGCAGCTATTCGGGCACCCAGAAAATTCAGAATGATTTTCTATAATTCTGTTATGATTTTTGTGGTCAACACAACATTGTTGATGAACAGAAACAAACGTAATTGGTAACGATTTTTTGTTTTTTATAAGTTTCCATTGGGCTAAATTCTTTTACTGCTTCCCTGCCGCTGCTCCGGTGTTCCTGAATATGCATGTTGTGTCAACAAACTTCGCCAAAACGTTGGTTTGCAAATGTGAAAACGACGTCATATTGTGATGTCACAAACAGCGTATATTCAGTAACAATGACCACCATTCGCCACTGTTCAATACTAGAATTTGAAAGGGAGGCATCCAATTAAGCAGTCGCCCCGGGCATCACCAGACCATTGCACGCCACTGAGCTCACCTGACAGCGTAGTTCAGAGCAGCAGCAGAGTGCAACAAATTTAGATTTGATTTTTATTCACAGTTTCTTTGTGACTCAAACAAGCTGTCAATACAGCATCTTTAATAGTAGCCTACTTAAGTTTTTTCATCGAATCGTTGTTTGAAAACGTTGCGTATATCAGCTGTGGGTGATATAAAAAAGCAGGTAATTCCGCGTGCTTTGACATGAAAGAGGGCAGATATACACTTTTCTGAGATGCATGAGTTGCTGTAAAGTTTGCCTGTGGTCTTCGCTTATTTTTGGAAGGCATTCAGCCTTAAGCTTTTTTGTACCAGGTGCACAGCCCGTACAATTACAGAAAATTTGCTTTGTTGTTTTGCACTATGGATAGTTCGATTCAAGCGGGACCGAGTTGTAGGCCAGAGAAACAGTCATATAAGAAGCAGAAACGATTAGTGGATGGGTCCTTTTTGGGGAGATTTGGAGTTGCGGACATATTTGGAAAGGCAATTTGTGTAATGTGCTCAAAAGAAATCGCTGAAGAATCACTGAAACCCAACAAATTGTTGAGACACATGGAATACTTACAAAGATGTGGCTTCACTAACAGATGAGGGAAGGAAGCGTGTTTTTAAGCAGCGCTTTGAACAACTAACAAAGTGCCAAGCGTTCTTGAGACAATCTCTCACAAAGAAGCAACGACTTGAGCTATTTTCATACAAGGCAGCTCATTGTTGCCAGGGCCGGCCTTAAGCCGATGCGGCAGCATTGGGCCCCACGCCTCTGGGGGCCCCGCATCTCTGGGGCCCTGCGCCATGGTGTTTAGGTAGATTGTTCATTTTTTCCAGATATCCCTTGCGCCGGAGAATTCAGTACAAATGGCTTATAAATCTCATTGTTAACAAACAACGCTCTCGTTAGAACCAGCGATGAATTTCCTCTATTATCGAACGTTAGCAAACATTCTCAATTCTAATGCTAAGACGTTATATGTGCGTTCTTCAATGGTCGTATAGCACGGCTGACTGAACACGATGACGTCATAAAACTACAGCTCAGAGGGGCCCCGCGCCTAGGTCTTGCATTGGGCCCCGCACATGCTAGGGCCAGCCCTGATTGCTGCTCGATAAAAGCGACTACACGTGGAGGGTGAGGTCGTAATAAAGCCTGTGCTTGAGAGTTTCGTTGAGATATTTGAAGGTGAGGTCTTTCAGAAGACAGTCAGAGATGCCATTACTGGAGTTGCTCTTAGTAACAATACGATAACTCGCAGAATCGAAAGTGTGGGGGAGGATTTGAGAGAACAGATTTACGAAGATTTTCATTCTTCACCTTACACAGCATTGGCCATCGACGAGTCCACTGACATTACGTCAGAAGCACAGTTGTTAGTGTATGACAAATTTGCATGTGGATGTCGCATAGTAGAGGAGCTTCTTTGTTGTCTGACGTTGCATTCGACAACAACAGGGCACGATATTTTTAGCGCTGTTGATACTTTTTTCACGTAGAATCAGTTTGAATGGGGTCGTGTCGTAAAGTGTTGCATCGACGGCGTTCCATCGATGATGGGAAGAAATATTGGATTTCGAGGTATCCTTCAAAGATAAGTTCCTCGCATCCACATCAAACACTGCATCATTCACTGGGAAGCTTTGGCTTCCAAAGAGCTTTCGTCTGTGTTCAATGAAGTGATGCAGGTAGTAATCACAGTGGTTAATTTTGTAAAGTCCAGAGATTTGAACTGCCGACTCTTCAAGGATCTTTGCTCCACTGAAAATTCAGAGCACAGCACTTTATTACTTTACACGGCTGTGAGGTGGCTTTCACGCGGTAGTACACTGAATGGAGTTTTTATCCACAGGAATGAAGTAAAAGATTTCCTGCACAACCGGAAAAATGAAAATGCAACTTTTTTTCAGGTGATCCGTTCATTGCTCGCCTTGCGCTCTTGACTGACGTTTTTGAGAAACTGAATGAGCTGAATATTTCACTGCAAGGTCGAGGCAAATGGGTGTTTGAACTGAAAACCTTCATTCGTGCTTTTGTTAACAAGCTGGCTATTTTCGTCACACGAGCAAAAGCTGGTGATTTTGGTTTGTTTTCGCATTACAAGGAATTTCTTGCAACAACGGATAGTGAGATGTCATTTCCAAGTGTAAAGCAAGACCTCGTTCAATACTTGACACATTTGCAAGCAAATTTCAAAGAACGCTTCCCAGAACCAAAAGAGATGTCGTATCGACATGTTCAGTTCCCATTTGGAATTGATGCTGAGGCTTGTGGTGACTTGGCGTTGGAGGTGGCAGAGTTGCAGGCAGATGAAAATAAAACAATTCAGTTTAAGGATTCTGATTTAGCTAGTTTTTGGTTAAATGCACCAAAGTATGCATGTTTGAAAAATGAAGCTACAAAAGCTCTTGTTCAGTTTGGGTATTTGTGTGAACGTATGTGTGTGAAGCGATATTTTCATGCATGGTGTGCATCAAGTCAAAGTATAGAAACCGACTCACTGACGCTCATTTGCAAGACAACCTGATTATTGCAACTACAACATATGAGCCACGCTTTAGAAAGCTTGCTTTGTGAGCCATCCACTGTTGAGTTCGCGTTGCATCCTCAACATGAAACATCTCTTGACTCGGACAAACAACCCGTTCAAGATTTCAAGCAAGTTTAGAAAGCAACTTGGAAGTTTGTCGATAGTCTCATTGGATAACAAAGACAAAGAAGAAGCACTGGAACACCAAAAGTCGCATCACCGAATGGACTGAATTCCAGGAGAATGAAGTTGGAACAAAGTAACAACTAAAAACACTTAGTTTACAAGGACGTTGTATTGTGAATTTATTTAAACCATTGTGTATTCAGACTCCACATGTAATCGCAAGTCACAATTAGGAAGAGAGTAACCCAAAATATTATAGAAATCATTTACATTAATAATCCGTATAAATTTATAAACGATATTCACGATTCAAACGGATAAAAACGAACCACAAAGGAAAGCATTCCGGATTACGGCAAGAACGGTAGGCGGAGCCTACGGTACCGCCGGAAAAACGTTCTCGAATGTGATTGGTCGAAAACGAAGATGACGCTTCGAGACGCAAGTTTTGGCCAATGGGATTTCGAGAAAACCAGATCGACCTTGAATTTCCTTCCAGATGGAAATCCCCGACGAGTTAACAAAACCGGGACGATCTGAGGCAGACAGGCAGTCTTGATTTGACCTTCCTAAGAGGAACAGCAGGTTAAGCCGTGGGCATTACCAAGCTTAACTTGTTGAATAAGCTGTGGGCATTACCAAGCTTTAACAGTCTACAGATAGTCTGTTAGACTGAGACCTACTGAATTTATGGCAGTATGGGTTACTCTCTCTCTCCTATGAAATAAGTGAACTCTTGTTAACCCCTGCTGTTGGCAGTAACGTTTGTTACGTGCTTTAATTTATAACCCCTGTTATTTCGAAATAGTTTCTGACAAATGTGAGAATAATTGCGCAGTACTTAAAGCTGACTTAATAAAACCATGAGCGAATACAAGTTTGTCTTGTGTTAATACTGAGCACAAAGTCGAACGACAAAGGGCGGGTCCAGGTTTCTTAATTGTCAATTTGGGCGTGCCTAGGACACGTTCCTGTTAAATTAACCAGTGCTCTCGAGGAACTGTTCTAAATAACATAACTTGAATGTTACACCACGCACCTTTTTTGCCAGACTGACTTCGGTGCAGACTGGGTTTATTATTTCGTTACGATTCTTTTAACTTATTTCAGTACTTCTGTGTTTCATTTTCGCGTCTGGTCTGAAGTTTCAACTTTTAAGTGAGATTCATTCACACCTGCGTATTTTGTAGCCTAGATATGCTTGGAAAGAGAAGATATCAACATGAAATAGCAGAATGTAAATGGCAGTGACTAAAAATATATTTCGTAATGGACCTGGCAGAGAACGTACTCTATCACGAGAGTTTCTTCCATAAAGCCATCAACCATAGCGTTGAATTTCGTTGTTACACTTTACAGAGAAAAGATTTTACAGTGAATAAACGGAATAGTAGGTCTTTGTAAAATTCCTTCTTGTTTTAAGATCTTTAAATTAACAAGCAAAAAGTATGCGAAAACAATTTCTTTTGCGCAGGTAATAAAGTTTTGTAACATAACAAACTCAAGGGGGGGGGGTAACCCCAACCCTCACTTTGTGTACGCCCTTGTTGATAAGTGAGTGCCTGCTCTTTTTCTTACTAATAGTCTCACTGACTTGTCCTTGATTGTGAACAGAGAAATGAAATACTGAAAAGCAATGGGTACATTTATTGTTTTCACCATATCAATTTAGGACATATCAAAGTGGGCCATGATGGTAGGTAAGGTTATGTTAAATTTTGGTTAGGCTAGTGTTATTTTCGTCGGGAAGCTGGCTTGGAAAGCTGATTTTTCTGAAAATAATTTTTAAAGAAAAATCTATCTACCTCAAAAATATCGTTTGGATATAATACAGTGGAATTCCGCTAGCACGACCATCCACTGGACGGCATGCAGTTGGTCGTTTCAGCGGGCTGGGGTGGTCGCGTCACACTTGCATTCCTAAAGGTTTCATGTATTATCACGATCACTTCATTTCCACAATTCTTTCCTTGATTGAAAGTTATTTAGCTTTGTCTAACGTGCTGCCATAGCCTATAGTTACTGTGCTATAAAATCACACAACGGAAAAAGTCGATGTCGGCAGTACGAATTCCAGAAAAGTGTACAATATGAGTTTGTTACGTCACATTGGCACTTACCGCGCTTGCACGCACGCCTACATCCATGTATCCACGATGCTTCACGACGACGTGATGCAGCTGAGCAACTTGCTGCTGGCAGGTTACCAGTTTTCCAGCGTAAGGATACCGATCAGGGCTGTGGAGTCGGAAGTCCTGTCATCCGACTCCGACTCCGACTCCTGGCAATTTCGATTATCCGACTCCGACTCCGACCTTCAGCTGTATTAGTTACTTAAAGTGATAATTCTTTTCAGATGAATTCATAAACCCTACTTGGACTTTCCAGGAATACGGAAACTTGTTTTAAATCGATGTAAATGCACGTTCATCTCTCACTTTTGCAAAATGCGATCAAGCAGAAGTTAGTCTTTTAATTTTACAGAAAAAAGTACTCATCTAAAAAAAACACAATAAAAATTATTAGAGAAGGCTGATAAATAATCGATTTTAAAGCAGATACCTTGCAAACGATATCAGTAAACAAGTAAAATTGAAAAATATATGCATTCTACCGGTGTGCATGTGC
>Ga0210059_1000581_pt1 | contig 48051 bp, 40 predicted proteins | sample Ectturendosymbi2_FD_188042 | JGI IMG/M metagenome (GOLD analysis project Ga0210059, IMG submission 188042) | Ecteinascidia turbinata endosymbiont from Florida, USA - Sample 2 (SPAdes) (version 2) | ecosystem: Host-associated > Tunicates > Ascidians > Unclassified | place: Key West, Florida...
CAGGATCGGTCGTACGCGCCCCCGTCGTAACCCACCAAGCGCACGGGCGCTCCCCCCTGCTGCAAATGGACCCGGTGCGGCGGCGGCACTGCGGCGAGGTCGGCGCGCACGGAACGCGCCCTTGGCATTGAATGAGAGGGTGTCGGCAGAGTGACCAGGGGGACAGGTCCGCAGGGCGTCGCTTGCAGGAGGTCAGGGGGGTGTTGATCGACGTAATACGGACAATGAACAGGGAAATCTGGAACGGAAAAGTCGAGTTGTCGGTTCGTATGTCCGTTGTTAACTCGTTGCCAGGCAACTGTTGCTTGTTGCCACGCTCAATGGAACGTCACAAAGCCAACTCATGTTCACAAACGCAAGGAAATAATATTCGAACATAAGCACAGCTTAAACCAGTGGTTCTCAACCTTTTTTGGCTCATGGCCCAGCTTTTTCAAAAACATATCCGACGGGTCACTTTGCTGTGCTGACGCCTCACTTTATCAAGGATTCGTGGAACTCTCAATGGACCACGCTCAGTATCACCGGCTTAAGTTGACAATGTCAAAACCGTAAACTGGCCTCCCACAAACTCGATTTCAGAATTTAATTTAATTGAAGCCGGGGATGACTATTCAGCAGTCGAACTATGCGCCATGTTATTAACTACAGAGTGGTTGACCCGTTTGTCAGGAAAGGGCTGCTTCCGATTGATACTCAACTTGAGTTCGAAACAAAATTTGAACAAAACGAACGGCGTGAAGAAGATTGACTACAAAGACACTTCGCTGTCACAGAATACCACGACGTCTTTATGTTGGAAGGTAGCGCGACCAACTTTTCCTGGAACCATTGAAGAGCCGCAGCTGGCTGCGATCACGTCATCGACAAGCGGCTTCAAGCTCAACTGCATGGCACTTGTTGCTGAATGCGGCGAAACATTTTACTTCTGGAAAGTTTAATACGGGCATTACCTGCTCGGGAGTTGTTGGCCATGTTGGGACAGGAGCGCGAGTGGTGGCTGGCTGCTGCTCGGTCAAGCGAATCGTGCGATGACGAGTCGATTGCCCGGATGTCGGTCGTTTCTGAAATGGGCAGCGTGTTACTACCAGGCATAGAACAACGAAACAGGAAAAGCACGACGCTCTGCGATCGCCCGTATATTGTTACGCTGACGCTAAATTAAAAGAACAAACCATTGTTGGCTAAGATACTATCATTAACACTTTCGCCGCGAAGCTGATGCCATCGCAATTTCCAATATCACAGAGTCTCGGCGGAAAGGTACCGTACATAACACTTAATTCACATCTGGCACGTCTCCTGGCCTCGTGCACCTGACCTACCACTACATCTGCTTGGCCACGCCCCACTGGTTTGAACAGGCCTGTTCATGCCGTTACGCGCTTCATTTAACACATTGTTTTCTTCGCCATTGTGACGCAACATAATTCACGTGCGCCCACCTAACGACACACAATGGGCGACTTGTTGCCGCGCATAGATCAAACAGGAACGCGCGAGACCCCTAACTTCCTCGAAATGACCGGTTTGAGGCAGCGCGACGAAATGTCCCACGATGCCCAAAATAGACTCCGACGGCCGGCGACGGACGACCGCTGTAAACACGAAGTGACGACACGATTCCGTGATCTACCGTCCAACGCTTGGGAAGGTCAAAGTACACACCAAATGTGATCGCCACCGTGGCAAGTGAACGGTTTGCCGCAAGAACGTAACAGACGGCGAAGGTGATCGCCGCCACGCCCGCAGCACCCAGGCAATTGCTTCTCCGAAATTTTGAGAAACATGTTTAGTTGTTAGGTACAACACCAAGTTACAATCAATTTTCCCCCCTCAAACATAGTACAACAGCAAATTAGAATTATTTTGCCCCCTCCCGAAAATATCAGCTGGTTGCGGCCCTGGTAGTCACGCACCAGTTTCATGCTAGCCGCAATGAGTGTTAAACCTGTTGCAGTTACTGCTCTTTTCAAAAGTCGCACCGAAATCTCAGCCACACTTTCAGTTCATTACTGTCGCACACAACGCCACTGCATCGGCGGCTTACCTGTGTTTGTGCTGAACGCTCCTTCCGGGTTCTTCCTGGTGTAGCAGAGCACGGCGAGCCAGGCGAGCGACGTCACAATGACGCACGCGAAGACGGCAATGATGATTTTTCCTTTCGGGCCGTTTATGGCCCAGGCCCCGTCTCCGCCGTTCAGTTCCGAGGCTAAGTGCAAGCGAAAGGCAACGTTGAGAGACTTCAACGCTATTCACCCCCAAAAACATTCACGACCTCCTACTTCAACTACTGACAGCGAACCTCAAACAGCACGACAAGCGACACGCTTAAGCGCGCGAACGACCGCGAAATCCCGCGATCACTCACCAGGCCGCAAGACGAGCTTCGTCTCGCCCCGTTTCTTCCCGAGTTCGTTCTTCGCCTCGCACTCGTAAACGCCTTGATCGTGCGATCCGGCGGCGACGATCACCAGCAGCTGGTCGCGCGCGGCGAAGAAGTGACGCGCGCTGCGGTTGAGCGACTTCCCGTCGACGAACCACTTGACGCGCGGTTCCGGGTAGGCCTGGACCATGCACTGGAGGACCACGTTGGAGCCGAGCGCGGCCTCCAGTTCCTTGGGCATGTTGTCGATGATGGGGGGATCTGCGCGACGGAGAAACGAAACGTAATCAACGGAAATGTTGCCTGGATACAGCGCAGATTTGAAGAAAACACTGCCAAACAAACTGAAAAAACGAAAACGTTTTAAAATAAAACCCTCCCTGGAAATGACGTCTGAGCACGCCTGGCGACTGCTATTGCTGACGTAAAGCAGCGATCTTGCGAAGAGGTTGCTCTTCGACAACAGCGTGGGGTCACTCAACACATGCGGCAGCACAGTTGCGCACACAACACAGCAAGACGGTTTGTTACAAGAGCATCAGAGAGCTATAAGCGCTGCTTTATTTTATATATACTGCGCAAAACGAACAATGCGAGCATGTATTTCCCGCAATTATACGGGGACTCACAAAGATGGACGCCAACGTTGGAAAACGAATTTAGATCATGTCAACACTTCTGTGAATAAACGCCACCGTTTTTTTGCCACAGAAATCGACCAGAAGGTTGCCGGTTCGATTCTCATCAAAGCGGAAGCCGAGCCTCTAACCGTATAGAAGCTTCGATCACAGTGCCGTGAAAAGGTAAATCAATGATATTGCAAGTAGGAACTCACATAAAACGGTCAGCGTGGCTGAAGCGCTCCTCCAACCCACGTCACTCTTAGCCGTGCAGCGATACTCCCCGGCGTCCCGCGGCAACACTACTTTGAAGTGGAGGGGGCCGTTGACAATGGCCGTTTCCGTTTTCTTCTTTTTGCGACGTTTTGAACCAGACGGGCCGCCTTGAGGGCTCAACCCCCCGCCCCTGACCCGAGAACTGGACAGCAGCACGTCTCCCTCATCATCGTCATCATCATCCCCGTCCTCATCTTCGTCGCTGGGACCTTCCAAGGCGTCCGCCGGTCCGCCCGTTTTGCGGGGCCTTTTAGGGCCACCGTGCACCAAGCGGGACTCTTCGGCGGCGTGGAACTCTTCCCTACCAACCTAGAAACGACAGACAATCGTGCAATCGCATCGCAATAAGGAGACTTTAAATCTAAAACTAAACAGAGCTGTGTTGCTTAAAACTCCCGGAAACTCTCGCCAGAAACAACGCTATCTTTGGCTGCTGGGTTTACAGCTGGAGCATTGCGGAAAACGTGGATGAATTTCAACTTCAAAACTTGCGTTTACTGTTGAAGCATTCGATCTTTGGTAATATGGCATTCGCGCCGTTGGAAGAAGATACAACTTGCTTGCTTACCTAAGGGTAGAGTGACACGCTAGAAAAAGCTAAGCGAGAGATCCCCAGTGAAGCGAACCGTGCCAGTTGGATCAGGGGCGTAACGAGAGGGGGGACAAAGGGGGCACAATTCCCCGGGCTCCGAATCACTATGGAGGCGCCGAAAAGTCCCAACAATGTCACCAATACTTTCTTCAAAACAATACATTTGCTTCCGAAAGACCTCAGGCTCGAACATTGGGGCGCCACACTTGCTTCTTGCCTCGGGCGTCATTTTACCCCCTTACACCCCTGGACTGGACGGGAAAGCGTGCGTGTGGAACGTCTATTTGAAAGATCCGCAACAAAAAATAAACTAATCCTCCCCCCACAACATTGCTAGCTGCCGCCGACACGCTCGACTGGTTATGAACGAACGACCACAGAACGGCAACAAATCAATCACCTTCAGCCAGGAGATCACCGGCCGTGGATGGCCCGTGGCCTGGCAGTTGAAGACCACCGACGACCCGTTCTTGACAGTGTGGTCGACCGGCTTCTCGTTTATCTTCGGCATGGTGTAAACGCGTAGACGTTCCTGCGTCGACGTCACCGTTCCGAACGCGTTGCTGATGACGCAGCTGATGACGCAACGAAAAACATCGAGTCAGACGCGGGCCGGGATATTTTGCGTCATGCTTTTCAAGTGTGGCGGCTGAAAAGCTCTCGGTAAAAACGAAAACTTCTCGCTTTGCGCTAACTTTTCGCAGAGTCAGTTAAACACAAAAATAAATAAAGGACACAACCTCAAAACTTTCATATAAACAAAAACAAACAAACAAAACGTAGCAGCTGTTTCGCATCGAAACGACGTGGCACCTGTAGCGCTTGTCGTCATCGTAATCGACGTCATAAAGGAGCAGGAGGCTGGTGAAAAAGATGTGACCGCCGTCGCGGCGCTGCTGGTTCCTGATGCGCAGCCGCTTCGTTTCTCTGATCACTTCGTTCCCGTCCGCGTTGGCCTGAGTGTCAAAATCACTCGCATATCGCACGGGCCGGATTTATCCGGAAAACCAAGTTTAAATCACCCAGGTTTTTCAAAGGTATTTGAGGGACCCGATTCGGGTCCCTAGAATCAGCGAAAAAATTATCATCGGGTCCCTGGAGTAAGAGAAATTGGGTACCTACAGGTCCATACCGGGTATCTAACATTTTCCTTTGAAAAAAAACTGAATTACCACCAAACAATTAAAAAAAAAGACCTGAAAATCTGGCACCGACACATCTACCAGCATAAAATGTTTTTATTCCAAATATGAATGTCAAGGCGATCTACGCAAAAACTACTAGAAATGCGATAATACTCCTTCAAAGACGACAAAAACGAGGGTTGTACATGGCGAGGAATCCATTGGCAAGGCTTTTCCCGAACAAATCCGCTTACGGGCGGTGGAAAAGAAAAACTGCTGCTGTTTTTAAAGTGCTTTGGCTCCAGATTTAGAGGGTGTGTACGTGACTGTGCCGTCGGGCCCGGGCGTGACAAGGTCTTCTTCGTGATCGGCCGCCCGGGTCGCGGATTGTCGACGGCCCGGAATGCGCCCGAACAGCGCGGATCAAACCGGCGCCGCGCCGCACAACAAACGCGCCAGACACGTCGTCGACATGATGACGACGACGACCGGCAGCTCAGCAGCAGCTGTGTGCAACAGAGCGATTTCTTTCAGTCCCCGACAGCTGTTGTTTTTTTCGCCGAGACATTGTCCGGTCACTGAAACATTTCGGTCATTGTCCCATAGTAGTATTGAAACTGGCCGTAACAGTGGTCAATTGTCTGTATTTTCAGACATCGCGACCGAAATGACTTGATTTTTTCGTTGATTTAAAAAACATTCGATCTATGGCTTAAAACAAGCAGCCCGGCAGGCGGAGTGCGTTAATCTTGTCCTGCACGCAAAGTCACATTTGCCTCCTCACTCAGTCAATGCTAAAAAGCAAACCGCCGGATACAGAAAGCGTGCTCGTCATCAGAGAACTGGGGGTGCAAAGTGGGGGGTAATGGGCACCGCTATATCATGTGAAATTAGGATACTTGAAAACGCACGAAATAATTTCGTGTTTTACTTGCAAAGCATACAGCGAGCCTCTTCTCTTTCATTCCAACCGAGGTTTGTAATCGAAACCTTAAACCAGTGGTTCCCAACCTGTCTAGGCTTGCGGCACCCTGCAGAAGAGAATTATATTTTGCGGCACCTAGTGGCGAACCCATACAATTTTGCTTCAAGGTTTGATGACAGTTTGAAAATGTATTTTTAATAGTATATTAAAGAACGCATTAGCTCGCGGCACCCCTGGGTACTGTAAATGGCACCCCGGCTGGGAACCACTGCCTTAAACCTTTTACAGAATCAGTGCCTCCCTGCATTTTTCAGTCTTTCAGGACAGCATTGTCACTCGAACCTAATTTCCGAACACGATAATGCGTTTCCATCGCTCACCTCTCCTTCCACCGGCTGGCGCTTCCAGACCACACTCATGTCGGCCCTGGTTTGGACCAGCATCGAGTGCCCTCCGGTCAGCGTCGCGCTGGCGCTGCACTCGAGCGTGACGTTCTCTCCCCGGTATGATGTCAGAGCGTTCGGTTGCTGCAGCAACGCGGGAATGGGATGATCACCTGGTGACGGACGACGTTTAGAAACTCGCCGTGAAGGCATGCTGTCAGGGCGGGGGTGCTGGTACAAGGGAAACGGCGATTGTTTTGACAACGGCCTTGACAACAAAAGGCTCGAGGCGTCTTTGAACTTAACATTGTCGACGTCTAGAACGTTTCATTATGGACGAGAGAACGGGAAACACTGCGCAAATAACTGGGAGAAAATAACTCGCTTTTTGAGATTGTAAACTCCTTTAGGTTTTTTAAATTGCCGTCGCAGATTATTAAAGATTTTATAGAAAATCAACCAGGTTAGAATCAGGACATGTTTGCAAGATCTCCGACGAAAGACCATCGGAAGTAAAACGACTTTGTGTAGGAGGGCGAAGAATGGAACGCTTTCGAAGTCTTCTGCGACTTGATACTGAAGTGCGCGTCAAAGACTCAGCGACAAGCGACGCACAAAACGTTTCGCGTCTATTCGCGGTTTCGCAATCGCGCCTTTGTGGCTGAAATTAACGGCTCGCAAATTGGAAATCGCGCAGAGATCAACGTCAGATGCATTAGACCGGCATCGCCCGCACGCGCGTAATCCCGAATAAAATTATTCCTGGCGTCTCTCAAGACATAATCGGAGGCGTCGCGCGTCAATTCGCGAATCGCGGCAAATGGCACTTGGCCCGAGCAGGAAAGTGCCACACAAACCTACCGCATTCTAAGAGGGCAGGGTCAACTTGGTCCACTTTTTGGCCCTTGAGATCGGGCGGGTGGAAGCACCGCACGTCGCCGTCAAAGGTCATGTTGGTCCTGTTGGAAGTCCTCAACCAAACGGCGAACCACGACAACTGGCAGTCGCACAGGAACGATTCGCTGTGACAGAAAGCACTCCGTTCAGCGGCGAAGAAACGGATTTAAAAAAAACGCCACATTGTCGTGCTTCTGAAACTTCACACACACACTACCAATGGTTCGTGAGAAAATAACTACGGATCTTAAATTTTTTAGGGGTTCGTTCGCGCTACCGTCTGACGCGCAACATTCATCCTTCTTTAATGTTTTTACGACGTCAGAATGGCTTTGGCGTCACTTCCTGTGCGTTGAGCAGAGGCGGAGACCGGAGAAGTTCATTCTGTGCGGAGGCGGAACGGAGAATTTCCAGTTTTTCAAAAAAACACGCCTCTATGGTCGAGTAGATTTCGAATTCTGCCGATTCTGGACCGAGTCGACTTCGAATGAAAAACTATCGAACCTGCCCGAAGCGCACACGGAGCGGATACTATCGGAGGTGGAACGGATTCACCAGAAAAATAAGACTTTGTCCACTGCCCTACTCAAAAAAGCCAAGCATACGAAGAGCGGCTGTTGCTACTGTCAGTGCGTCGCTCTGCACGTCGTAAAAGGAGTAACTTTGGAAATTACGGCAGCTGAGTTTGTCAGAAGCTGTCGTCATTCGTCAACTGATATGAACAGTTTCACGTCCACACATTACTTGGCCTCTGGTGGGTTAGATGCTGCGGCGCGCGTTCGCGAGTTGGGCGACAATGCGACAACAAACCGACGCGGTTTGCCCGTCACGCTTCAGCTCCTTTCTGTTTCGCGCAGACGCATTTTCGCAGCGAAACGTGACGTCGACAAAACATGCAGAGGAAAATAATTCGAAGATGGCGACGCACCGGAACGTCACAATGGATTCGATGCAGCGCGTTTATTCGAAACAACACTCGAATGACGTAACAGGCGCGCGCGCGCGTGACCCGACGAATTCGTCAGGTTGGGTCGCAGGTCCATGAACAATTTTGGGCAAACGAAACTCTGGCGGCGGCGCGTCCTCCAATTTGACAAAATCGCAGAAGCGACTTCAATCGGCGTCGACGGAAAAAAACAACGCGCGCACTCGCTGACGTCATCGGCCCGCGGCCCGTTCGCGGAATCGCTCGACAAGATAATTCCGCCGCAAACGCGCGAGAAACAGCGCCCGCGAGGCGATTAACGCGCGGCGACGCCAGGTGCAGCGGCGGGTCCGGGACGATTTGAATTAAGTGCTTGATGGGCGCGGCTTTGATCGAACCAAGTGGATACACGGATCGTGCAAGAGGTATTAGTCAAGCAGCAAGGCACGTTCACCACGGCCTTCTGGAGGACCAGAAGGCCTTGCGTTTCTCCAGAAGGCCTCGCGTTCACCCGGTCCCGGCAAAAATAACGTGCGAGTGGCGCATGGGGTTGGGGGGCAAGGACAATTTCAACAGGCTTTGTAGACCATTAGCGGTTCTAAACGAGGCCTCCTGTGTCCCTCTCTAGGAGGCCTTGCTCCAAAGCGCAGTTTGAAAAGCGCAACATTATAAGGCGCCTTTCGCCAGAACCAAATGGTTGCGATGGAAATTGAAAAAACGGGGCCCAAATACGCCAACAGCGGCCAAAAAACTTCTTGATGAAATGGGCACTATTTTGACCAGCGCATCCACTCTGAACAAATGTCGTGGGAGGATTTTAAACTTCCTAAATAGACAATTTTAAGAGGCTTTGCTTTTGCCAGAGTTGTTGTAAAATAGACTCCAAGACCCTGCGTTGCAGCACTCTGCATGGGCTTCGGAAGAGGGGGGCAAGGTAGCCCTGGATTTTGAGATTTTATAGTTTGCTACTATCGTTTTCGTAGAAAAACGTTTTTCTCTTAGTTTCGGACTTGGCAAAATGAAATTTCGCCACAGTTGTCCTCCCAGGAAAAATCCACTGTTGCCCCCCCTCTGGAAAAAATCCTTCCGAAGAACATGCTCTCTGCATTAACGGCGGGAGGAGCTGGAGCGCATGCGCACTGAGCAACAGCAAAAAATCGCAATTTCTTTTGACAAGATAATACCTGTCCATTCGCAACACGCGCAGCTGCCGCGTCGCCCGGAAGGTGTCGTTTTGCACGGAAGTGACGTTGTTCTGACGCAAGTCGAGCTGGCGAAGGTTCTCGACGCCGCGCAGCACGGCGGGAGAGAGCGAGAGGATCTTGTTGCTGCGCAGCGAGAGTGTGCGCAGCGACGTGAGACCGTGAAACGCCCCCTCGATGTTCTCGACGCTGCTTGAGATGCGGTTGAACGAGAGATCGCTGGGAGGAAAGATAACCGGGGCAGATGTTAGATCGGAGGCTTCGCGCTTGGCGGCCGAAGCCAAGAACCAGCAATAACAACCGCACACCGTCGTTTAGTTGGATCTGACTTCGCGTTCGCGATCAAGTCGCGCGAGTGTTTGAATTGTTTTATTTTTAACATTCCGAATCGAAACGATCTTTTTAGTTTCGCACTGCGCCGAGGCGCGTCTGTGAATTTCAAACGCCAGGCCAGCCGCGCACTCCCCTCAAAAAATTAAAAAGACCTCTTAACCCAGGCCTGCACAATATGCGGCCCGCGGGCCGGAAATCTTTTCTTGCGGCCCGCGAGAGCTTTCTCTCTTGTAGAAAATGCTGCACAAGCTCGAGCGCGTATAGGTAATTGTCGTTCCAGAATTTCTTCCATTCTACAACGAAATCTCTGCGTCAGAATGAAATAGACTTTTGCGGCCCGCGGCAAATTTATGTGGTAATTTGGCCTTTCGAGCTCTGAGTTGCGCAGGCCTGCTTTAACCCAACGCGACCACTCCTACGACAACGCAAGAGGCTGTTTCTCAAAATTATTTTCCACACACAGGTAGTACGAAAAAGTTAGCCAATAGTTCAAGGGAAATTGATTTTTGCCGAACACAGTCGTAAAGTAATTACAAACCTACACGGTAACTCCAGCTCCGTTGTAAGTATTTTTCTAAACCGGCCAAAGAAAGTTTCTGTCGAGTCTTTTGCTAGCACGGTTGAAAAAACTTTACGCCCAGATATCGACCGGGTTATTTCAAACGACTGAACGCTCTTAAACAATGTCACCCTAAGATAATAAACAAAACAGACGAGCGCTAGCGGGCGGCGCGTCAATAAAGCTCGTTTCACGATTATGCGTCAACAATCGCACTTCCGCTTTCCGCAAACAACGCTCGCGCCCGTGCGCGATGCCCCGACACAAGGACACAGATGAGTTGAACTGGTGTGTGACCCCCACACGCTGTGTGGCCCCACAGGTCTTTGGGTCAATCGCTAACTATCAGGTTCGGGGCGAAAAGCGTCCCCCGGTCGTGGACGCGTTTCTCCAAACGTTCTTCAGAGTCATCTTCTTTCAACGATGTGAAAACCCTGCCCTATTACATGTCGCACCTTTTGCTAAGTGACTGACGTGACAGGCTCGTCAGCCGACAGGCTACGGGTTCAAAGCTTGTCCGATCCGCCGCTAAAGGGATAAACTTTTTTACGCACTGGACGGCAGAAAACGACCCGTCGGTATCTTGAACTGCGCACCCCATTCCTTAACTAGACACCACGATTACGCGACCAAAGAAAGACCACAGGCACCCTAACATACACAGACGTGCTTATGGGTTGAGAATACAGGTTAAGTAAGTTTTATGTCAAGACAGGAGGACATGTATACACTACCAATTCTGGCCCCCGTGAATTACTTATCGCTTGCTAATGTTTCCCAGTAACTTTTGGGCACGATTACGTTTTATGTTCTGCACTTTAACCTTTTACACGGATCCGCCTCAGCGCGCAGGCTAAGGTGAAGAAAAAGGACTGACACCGAATCAAATCACAGCAGACCGGCAACTTACAGGTTGACGAGGCTGGTAAGCTCGATGAAAGCGTCGTTGTCGATCACTCTGATCTCGTTGTTACTCAGGTCGAGCTGTTCGAGCTTGGTCAGACGGCGAAACCGTCCTTTGGGTACGTTGCTCAAATGATTTCGGCTCAAATTACTGCAAACGAAACGAAACGAGTAAGTGCCGTGTACGCGCCGACAGCAGCACGTCGCGCGCGGACAGACAAGCATCGCAGAGGGCGGCCCGCCCGACCCTAATATCTAATTAAATTCAACCCAGTGTGTCGTGCCGGCCACATCAAAGGCGTTCCTGGTCATATTCTGAAAACAAAAGGGGCGCGACGCATTGTTGCAGACATTTCGAAGGATCTCCAGCAGAGGTAGCAACGTGCCTTTCTTACGCACGAGATATTCCTTTGTGTTTCGGACGGGAGGACACAATAGCGTAGAAGCTTTGAAACAATGCTGCCAGGGTCGCTCCTGCCAGGACGTTTCTCATCATAGAATCACCGCCACGCAGATGTGAACGATCAGCAAATGTTTTTGACGCGAAACTAGCTTTTTTCCATCAGCTGGTGAAGTCACAATCACTTTGTTCGTCAGCTGGTGAGGTCACAGTCGGGTTCGATACTCTTCGGGAATTCTCCGAATCATGTTACGCACTTTCAAAACTTTTCCAACGCCTAAATCGACACCTTAACCCAGTGTTTCCCAACCTTTTCAGGCTTGCGGCATCCTACAGAGGGGAAATATAATTTGCGGAACCCAGTGGAGAGCCCGTAGCAATTTGCATTAGGGTTTGATGACATTCAGGAAATAGCATTTTTAATGATGTATTGAAAAACGCATTAGCTCGCGGCACCCCTGAGTATCGTTGAAGGCACCCTAGGGTACCGTGGCACCTAACCGTTACTCTTCATAACATTCAACCTTTACTGACAGCTCCACCACACAGGGCGAACCGTTAGCGTCGCCAAACAACTGCAAATGTCCAGGACAAGACACTTACAGGTTCTTTGTTCGTTCACAAAACTTCCAGCTGTCAGGTGCAATTTCGCTGATGTTGTTTCTGAAGAGCGACCTGGAACAGACGAGAAAAGCCGTCTCAGCATAAAAAAACAGCGACCGGTGGTTTCGGTAATTTCAGGAACTCCAGCGACCTACGCGTTAGCGAAGTACCAAGCACCGGTTGTAGAGCGTGCGCGGTATCGAAGCATTTCACTACTTTCCCACCAACCAGCTGTTTTTTCGGTCATAGATGGAACTTTTTTGAAATGAGCGAAAAAATTAAGTCAATTCGGTCATAATGTCTGAAAAGATAGGCTAGTGAATACTGTAACGGCGAGTTTTAATACTATTACGGGACAAATGACCGAAATTTCTCAGCCAAAAAAGCAACCAAGCAGTGTCTAAAAAACGTAAATTCAACACAATCCCGCAAGAAAGAACAAGCAAAATCAGCAAAAATGCTACAATTTCATCATCGAAAAAAAAACAGTATTCAACTAACGAGCTTGTTCGACGTGACGGCGAGGAAGCAACCAATCGGAAAGCAGCGCCGTGCCAGCGACTATTTTGGGCGCAGCTGTCGACCTACGGTGAACAACAGATCCCGCGCGCAGTTCGAAAGAATGCAACATCGAGGACAAGTCACGACCCGACTCAGGTGCCAGGTGTGAAGCCATCGGTGAAGTGCGCCAACACACAAAAGGCAAAAGCGGAGGCGTTTAAGCTTTTTTCACACAGCACAATGCCGACACCGCGTCGTCAATTGCAGAGCAGATCTACAGCGCGTTGCTTCAACCCACAATATAAAGGCAGCGGGTACAGCGCTCACAGCCTTAATAATACCAGCACGCAACAACGAGGTATAGGCGTAGACAGGGGGGGGCAGGGAGCCATGCCCCCCAAGTTTTTAGCATATCTAGTCATTTTGTGCTTTGAGAAGCGGCGTCCCAAACATTAATACTGTTGCTCGCCCAAAGTCAAACATTTTGCCCCCTTAAAATTTTGGACTGGACCAAGGTACGCAAGCTACAAACGGCTGCAAATGAAAATCAGCGCATCTGTTTCGACGTCATGTCACTCGTAAAGCAAAGCGCGGCGTCGCTCGTCCGCGCACACGTGGCTTCGTGAAGGAAACCGTGCGGCGGAGACTTGGGGAGTGAAGCTCCGGCGGAAGATCCGCGGATTTAATTGACTTCGCGCTTCCGTGTTTTTCCAAATAACGAGGCAAGAAAGAGATTTCGGAAAGCGCGTGTGTTGACCGTCCGATTCATATCTGGCGAACCGTTCGCGTAACACAATGGCCTCACGTCGCTCGTTCGCACATTTTGCAAACAACCCGCAAGTGCGGGAAAGACTTAGAGATATCTTATTGTTCTCTCGCCGCGCTGCTTATCCCGCTTTAAAACACGATCGCCGCGGCAGGTGACCAAACAACTAAGGCCACTTTTCAGATTTCAACGCCGCACACCGAGCGCGCCGAAGGCAGTTTTCATGCATTTCAATCGCTGACGAAGGCAAAAGACAAGCGGTTCACTTTCAAATGCAATTCGAACTGATGCTTTGATGAACAAAACTAAGTGCTGGCGCGTTAATCCTTTCACTCAACGCATGCTTTTCTGTAAATACGCCGCATGTCAGATGAGATAAAGAGTGTGCTCGATTGTTTCTTTGAGTATGATGTAACTATTCCAATTGTCTTAAGTGTGATGTAACTATTCCGATTGTCGTAAGGTGAGCAACTGCTCGTGAAACATCCACGGGAGTGTAATTTACATTCGTAAACAACGAGGTGGGAGCAGTTCGGTGGCTGCAAAGGCCCTGGCGCACGGCGCAACGTCGTCGGAAGTACGTCACCACAACAAAACGGGTCGATATTTATCTACAGGTTGACGGACACGGAGCGCGGAACTAAAAAAAACGAGGTCGTGGAAACAAAGACCCGAAGCTTCAATGCACTGATCCTGATTGACGGTGAAAAGACCCGGATGTGGAAGGCTTTAAGCCGAGCGGGTGGCGGGGGCCGAGCGACAAATCAGGCGATCCGCCGGAATCGCTCTCTCGAAAGAAAATAAAAATAATCGCGGTCGTGCAACGCCACGGTCTAGCAGTGAATGGCCGAACGGCATCCACGAGAAACAGCGACGCTCAATAGATTTCGCGCGTCCCGGCGTTTCCAGCCTTCCGTGCGGAAAATTTGACGGGCACCGTCAACAAGGTTCGCGCGCGCCTTGAATCAATTATGCGGCGGCAGCGAAGCTGGCGACGGCGCAACGAGGCACGCGGGACTTTTTTCAGGTGCGAAGCTAATCGCGACGTCAAATCTTTCGATCCATGAACATTTCGCGACGATACCCACGTTCATTAAAAAAAAGAAAAAAAGGGGGTCAGGAGTGACTTTTCTGCAGTTCACTGCAAAAACTGCCCGAAAAGAAGCAGTGGCCGGTTCCAATCCATTTAGTGTTCGCCGTTGCGGTTAAATGCGGTGCGCTTTTGTTGTCCAACTGCGAACAACAGGAGGCGCGCAGGCGTTGGCTGGGAATCAGGTCGCGATCGTCCGACGGGAATAACGATGCGCTCGCGCTTGCAGTGCGTGGCGAAAAGGTAAATGCAATTAAGTTTACGCGCTTCGGGAGGCGCGCACAGGGGGGGCGGGGCGACATTTCGCGATCAGCGGCTTCAAGCGGCGTAACGTAAACCGAGATCAGCGAGAATGTAATAATGTAATTTTACGGCCGGCCATGCTGAGTTTCTTGCCCGACACCACAACAGACGAGTTCTGGTGCGAAGAACGGTGTCTGAAGCTAACTGCGATCAGTCGTCGGTGATCGGTAGTAATAAGCACGTTGCAAAATATAAGGAGCGGATCAAAGGTACGAAACAGGCGACCGCCTGTTTTCTTGGGCGGCGATTGACCGGAGGTCATTCGGTTGGTCGAAGGGCGGACGCCGCAGTCGTCACAATCACTTCTCGCTTTTCTTTCGGCGATAAGCGACTCTGCTTTGCTCCGCGGTTGCATTTTGTTATTATTCGAAACCGCTGGATGCAAAATAAGGTCGTCTCCCGTCCAACGCTTCCTATCTGCTGCTGCGTACAGCTTGTCGGCTCGTTACTGACAGCACCGGACACACCACTTGTTACGGGCCGGGCAACCACCCCATCGACCGTATGACATAAGCTTTGTACGAACTTGGTGACGCGGTCAAGCATAGGAAGCTTTCACGGGGAACAACAATGAATGCAACATTTTCGCTTGTCCGTAGCACGAAGTAAGAAACACAAGCAAGCATTTTCCCTTAGCTTTGTGTGGTTCAAGCCGGGAAAGTTACTTTCGTACCACCCACCAAACTCATTTTTATCCTCAAATGTTTAAGCTCGAAGAAATACCACACAGTCAACCAGACGGGTATGAACGAGACTATCAAAAAAATTTGCACATGCCACCGAACGTGGAATGATCAAGAAACGGTCCAAAAAGCATTCCTTGACACATATCCAAACGACTTCCAAAAACAAAACAAAGCAGATTGACGCTCAGTTTGAAAACCGTCTACACCCGGATCTGAACCTGGTGAGAGAGCTGCTGTACAAGAACAAAAAAACAACGTTCTACTAACAACCAACCGAAACTACGGTACGGCACAGTTCGCAGACCGTGAGAACGGCCGGCCACGGCAGCGAATGGTCAGAAAAGACATTGTCTGCCTGCCACATCCACTTCTTACGATGGCGACCCGAAGTGTTACGCTAAAAAGAGACGCAGTCGTTTGCCGATGCACCAATTTCTGCGCGAGTGTCAGGTTTTCTTTAAGTGCCATATTTTTTCCGCTACAATCAACTGCAATCGAATGTTATGCCATTTTTTTCGATTTTCGAACAAACAAACGCGCTCCTTTCGTGTGTCAGGCAAGAGCTCATGCCGCTTCTTCCATGGCCTTATCAGCGCACATCAGGCCAAGGTCTCACCTTATTGTCCGTAATGACAAGGACAGCAGTGAAGCGAGAACGTCGTCGATTGCGATGACGCCCACAGTGCGACGTTGCAAACAAGGCCGTTAAGGTTGCATGCATGTCAACAGCAGAGTGCTGTCGCTTAACCAATATATATATATATATATATAAGGGCAGCGGTAACAGCTGCCATTTTAATTAATTAGCTTCGCGCGCCAGACACGGTCACGTCATCGCCCGGAGGGCCACCACCTCCTCGCCGTCTGGATGAAGAGATAAACGCGGCGACGGAAGCGAAGCGTCTTCACGCGTCGCATCGCGAAGCGTTGCATTATCCGGGGAGGGGGAGGTAGGAATGCAACTCATGCACGAAGGTAGATCTTGGGGTGGGATGGCGGTGTCTGATTTCAACCGTGACCTCTTGTAAACTGCACTTGCGCCCTTTTTTGCCACGTAATGACAGAAACGGTGGGAAAATTGCGACAGAGACTTCCCGAAATAAGTTTCCTGGCTGCCGCCGCTTTGCGAAGCTGTATATGTCGAGCGTTATTACGATCGCTCAGAGCGGAGCAGCAACGCGCGAAAATGCGTTATCGTGAGCGCTCAGCGTCAATTCGACAATCAGCGAATGCGGGATGTCGGTAAGCGCTGTCAACTTCCAGAGATCGGCCAATCGAAAAGGCCGACCGAGGTTTAGCAGAAAAATCGCAAAGACTACAAAAACAAGGGTTGCGGGGAATAGCATCACCGAAAATGAAATTATGCATTTTTGTGGCTTTCAACAAATAAACAACGCGTCCATTCAAATCAGTTTTTTTTGGTCACTTTTTGGTCACAGACTGAAACGTTTTTGAAATGACCGAAAAAAGTCAAGTGATTTCGGTCAGAATGTTAGAAAATATAGGCTAAAAAACACTGTTGTGGCGAGTTTTAATACAACTGTGACACAAATGACCGAAATATTTCAGAGACCAAAATGTCTCAGCAAAGAATGACCGACATGTTTCAGCGAAAAAAAAAACAGATTCAAACGCACGTGGGTAGTACGTTCAATATATTGCGAACAAACAGATGCGCGAATGCCTCGCTGCATTTTCTACGCATGATGACCAGGCACGCCACTGACACTGACCAACGAAAACCACTGTGAACGCAACGCGAAGGTGCTTGAAATGCCGCCCAATGACAGATGCGGGGCGCGATCGATCGCTTGCGCAGTTCTGGCAAACGGAAAATTGCCGAGAGCGTTTTCAGACGCCGAAGTGCGCCACCGCAATCATCAAGGAGTTGCGTCGTTATTTGCGATTCGCAACTTACGGCCAAGGTCAACTTCCGCTCTGCGAACATAGGCGCGCTGTATAGAAGCGACTCGGCGATGCCGAAAGCCGAGGTTTTGCCAGCACCAGGAGAAACCCGTCAAAGCGTGCGCACAAATTGTGCACAAGACGCACCAGGATAACGACCTACGCGCGTTTGTCTGTCGCTGGAGCAATTGTGACGAAACAAAACCGCGCCCTCGCAGCCAAGTCAAAGCGCGAAGCGACGGTGGTCAGAAAACAACCAATAATACTCACAATGTCTGCAGCGACTGGAGGTCGAACAGCCACGAGTACTTCACACGTTTGATAAGATTCTGATCCATTTTCCTGAAACGAAATGAAGATTATAATCAAAGAGCGTCACCGACACATAAATCCAAAAAAAAAGCTTTGGCCAAAACCCCAAGAAATCTCCGTTTGTAAGTCACTGTCTATCGAAAGTAATCCTTTCCCAGCAAAGAATCAGACACTAGGATCTTGCAGAGTATATATTTCGCCTACAAGGTAGGTATAATCAGCTCTTATTCAAATAGAATCTACGACACGTTTGTTAGTCACGTTTTTGTTTTTTTCAGTATTAACTGAAGACAGTGTCAAGCGCGCAGACCGACCTTCAACACCAAGTTCTGCGCGAGACGGCGGAGTCTCGAAACAAAGAGGGGGAACCAGCCCGACTGTTTCGCTAAACACTGAACCACCTGTGCACCTGGCCGCGGCTTGCAGCCCGTAATAGTCCTGTCGTAATAGTTGGTCGGGCTTCGGCGCGCAATATGGCCGCCGCCACAGACGACATGCCAACTAACGACGTTTGCACTTGAAGCAGCCGTTCGCGACTTCACCGCGAGAAACATGCAACAGGTGATGCGCGGCAAGCTCATCAAGGCACTGCCAGTCCGCGCATCACGAATCGCAATCAACGTCTCAATCGATATAATGACACGACGCGCCCAGCTGAATTACCGAGTACGCGCTGCAATTATCGACTCGCCGCCGTCAGCGGGCAGGGTACAGCCGGGCCCAAATTGCCACTTGTCGAACGGCGGTCTTGTTCATGTCGATTGCGCGACATCACACGCCGATGAAGCGTTGCGCTCGAAAATGGCATGGGACGTTGTTGTCGTGTACACACGGCTCGAGCTTTTAACTCGGGACACGCCGGCAAAGTTTATTGGCCGCTTGAGGCTCGAAATCCCACGATGGCGCATTCCAGGGACGGCAGCGCCTTCATTCGCGGAAGTACGCCGGTTCGGGCGGTGGGAGGCCATGAAAATTTAGCCGCTCGTTGGTGTATTCGCTCGCTTGCGAAATGATTCCTTTCATCGCGAGACTGTGTACCAAAAATCGCAAACCTTTCCAGCCAACTCTGCAGTGACCTTTCACCTCCGCAGTGACCTTTCACCGCCAAGGACAGCGATAAATAAAAATTCCGATCGAAAAAATAATTCTACGTTGCGGTTTGACGTCACCTTGCCGAAGAAAGAGTTTCGCTCAAAGCGATGCCGGTCGTTTGTGACGTCACGCATTGTGACGCCGCGTTCGGGAAGTTGATAACTGTTTTAACACGCGTCGCACACCTGCGCCTGCGTCCCTGCCACAACACACTTGCCTGTAGTGAAGAATAGCAGTGGTTAACAATCCTTTTTAGTGATGTAGCGTTTGGGCAATGTTTTGCCTATCAAGTACCCTGGACTGTAATCATGAGCACAACAGCTATAAACGTTGCTTTTGTGCTTTTACGTTAAAATTTCATTAGGAAGACACTTAAAAATTCGTGTATCCCTTGGATCAGCTTCGCGCACTCCAAGCGGCACGCGCACCCCTATCTGAGAACCACACAAGTACAGGACAACAAAAAAACTCACATGTAGACGAGAGATTTCAGGCTGTAGAACGCTCCGTCCATGAGTGTCGAGATGCGGTTGTTGTTGAGCAGCAGAGTGTGGAGGCGGCACATGCCGTTGAAAGTCAAGCCGTCGATCTGTGAAATGCGATTACGGCTCAGGTCCCTGGAGAAGAGAAAGCAGAACTACATGTAACGACAGGGAAGCAGGACGATAGACGACAGCAGCCATTTCAAACAATGCCAAATAAACCCGACACTTCGCTCGGAGCTATTTCTAGATTTGAGCTAATCAAAGCAACCGGCCCCGCGGGGAGCGGGACGGGCGTTAACGCACCTCACTGATATAGCGATGCAAGTTTTGTGATCAAAACAAATCCATGGAGTCGTGCAATACATCCCGAGACCGCTCTCATGAAGTACCCGAGACCGCTCTTGCGGACAAAGGATGGCAACGGTACGGCAAAAACCTTCACTACTTTTCGATTCACGGGTAAGACCAAATGTTGAACTGGAATCGATTACGTGATTCGAGCGCAACTTCGACGGTGCACCCTACTTTTAGTCCCTCTTGTTCAAAACGCTGATTAGCTCTTCTCAAAGCGCACAGAAAGCTGAACCGAACCAGCATAGCGCTTTTGGGGGAGAAAAAATTCCGGTAAAAAAGCAAACAAACATAACGAAGCAATTGCGCCGAACATGCAAACAGGGGCGTAATGAGGGGGTAAAGGGGGGCACAATTCCCCGGGTGCCGAAAAGTTCCAACAATGTCACAAGCACTTCCTTCAATACAGCACATCTAACCCCTGCATGCAAAGTCCAGTCTTTCGACAAGTACTTACAGAAAGCGCAAGTTGCTCAGTTGCCCGGTGCACGGCCGATCCCGTATGCTCGACGAGGACAAGTGCCGGAGCGACTGGATCTTGTTGCGACTGAGCGACAGGATCTCGAGCGTGTGGTTGAGTCCGGCGAAGGCGCAGAGGTCGACCCTGACGATCTTGTTTCGATAAAGGTAGCTGTCGAACAAACCGAACACAAGAGAATTACTTGTGCGGTTCCGTCGGCGTGGCCAGTCGGACCCATTGCCCCCTCCCCCCGAATTTCCAGCATATCTTGTCGTTTGGTGCTTTGAGAAGCTGTGTCCCAAACAAAATACTGTTGTTTGCTTGAAGTCAAAATATTTGGCCTCCTCAAAAATTTGGGCAGGCCACGGTACTTGTACGGTCGGCGATTTATTACGACGTCACCCCTTCACACAAATCTCTAAGCCGACCCGACAGTGTGGCCGCGAAGTCGTAAAGGAACTGTTAATGTGTGGGAAAAGCACAGGCGGAGAGGAACACCACGCGCATACATGGGTTAATTTTACTTCTTTTAATCATATTCACGGCATCTGTGAAGCAACACGTCCGATGGAGAAATGAATCGGTTCCGTGAACAATTTAAGCAGGTCAACGCACCACAAACAAACAAACAAATGGGACTAAGTGCTTGAAGTTGGTAGCGTTTTGCATCAGTGATCAGTACGTAGGCGTAGCCAGAGGGGGACGTGGTACCCCCAAATTTCTACCATATCTTGTCGTTTTGTTCTTCGAGAGGGGTGTCCCAAACCAAATACTGTGAAAGTAAAAGTATTCGGACCCTCCCAAATTTTTCAGTTGGCTACGCTACTGGACCAGTGCTAAAGTCACGATCTCGATTCAAAAAGCGAATAACCAAAAGAAAAATTATTTCTGTCATACACTGGGCGAACGCCCGGAACGAACAAGGCCATGCAAGCAAACCACACAACCCTTACAGCTCGGTCAGATTGGTGAGGTGCGCGAACGAGTTGTTGCGCAGATGCCGCAGTTTGTTGGAGCTGAGGTTGAGGTATCGGAGCGAAGACCATGTCCGCAGTCGTCTGCCCAAGGACTTGATGGAGTTGTGCGCCCTGTAATGTCAGCCACGTCACAAGGTGACTTGTCACACGCAACAAACGAGACCCGGCATGCTGTCGCATCGAAGAAACATACGAGTTGAGTGGCGCGCAACGCAATCGCCTGAGCCCGGGGGCGACATTTTATCAGTTTTGCGAAATAGTTTATGCACATTAAATCGGTTCAACGCCGAATAAAAGGCGTGCGAGTTCATGGGCGAAGTCTGTATATTGTCTGAACCACCCCCTCCCCTTAAAAAGCAAACTGGCAGAGCGCTTTTTGAGATTGGGTTCGTGCTTGCAAACCGCCTGATGCGAAAATATCTACCGACGTATAAAGCGCTGGCAACAAACATCTGAAAGTAGCGCTCATTTCAAAATGGCGAAGGATGATCCGCGACGCAATTTCACTCTTTGCTTGGCCAATTAGCCCTTGGACCAAATGCGCCGTGGGGATCATGTGACGCGAATCAAAACGTAAACTGTTACGCAACTTCTGTTTCAATCCAGGCAGATTTTAAACGGAAAACTGTTACAAAACAAAAGTAAAACAACTGTAAGCATTGACTTCAGCGCCTTTAACTATAACTGTGTAGCGCATATGTTGTTAAATGGCAGAGAAATGCATTCGATATCTCTCGCCATACTAGACTGGGTAGGCTCTCAAGAAAAAGTTGTCATAAACCGGCACAAAAACCGAAGACGTCAAAATAAACAGGAGTTACGAAAGGAATGGACGGGAAGAAGGAAAATAACAAACTGAAACTCCTATTTTCACTGCTCGCCGCAATCCAATTCAAGTTAGAGGGCTTTCATCGCGACCTCTTACGGTGCGTTGACGGACATAAGAAGTCAGTTCACATGTTTCAAGTTCTGCACAAGTTCGACCGTTCGTGCGACAAAAAACTCGTTAAAGAGCACACTCAGTTGCAACTCCAACTGCTCGAAAACGTATACAGATCGCTGAGCGTTCGTCCAACTCTAATCTAAGCAACGGTCGTCCAGTTTGTTAAAAAATGCCCGGGCGCGACACGTCGAGAGAGAAACCGAGACGCAATATTGTCGCCGCGATGTGGTGAGTGCGATGGAGTGGTACTCGTAGCTGTTGGCAAGTATTGATGAGTGGGGCCAGGTGTCGGAGCCGGAACTTCTCATGAGGCAGCGGGCGGCGAAGCAAACCCACCGCGCGAAAATGTTATCAGCGCTCGGCGGCCTGAGAACAAGGCGCAGGTGAACGACGACGTGCCGTTGCCGTGGCACGCTCGCGCGCATGCGCCGAAACCCGACAAGCGACGCGAGAAGCACTCGCCGTGCGATCAATGGCTGCCGCCGATGGATGAACGACGACGAAAAAGAAAGAAAAAAAACGGCTGAAGAATGACTTCATAACAACAGGGTTACATGGTGATTTGACAAACATGATCTTCGTCTTGACAATGCTTTGGCACTTGCAGCTTCAGCGGCGGCTGATTTGAAAAACACAACTCAGCACGAAAGTTTAGGCGAAAAGGTTGGAGGCGTCTCAGTACATAATACAAATTTCTGCTGCCTTTCTCAAACTGCGGGGATTCACCGGAATTGAGATTTTTGTTTCCGGCCGGAACCGGTGTTCGCCCGAAGCAAAGAAAAAAAAACGGCCAGAATCAGAAATTATTGTAACACATTGTTTTACAGCTGCGATAATTGAAACGATTCAGGGACCCTACAGAAATTTGACTTACAGGTATAAGATTTGCAACGCAAAGGTAACTTGCACGAAGTAATGAAGTATGAACAATATGAAAAGTACGGAACCGGACGAACGGAACCGGAAATAGACACAAAGTAACTCGAAATCCTACAACGCGTCTGGGAAGTTGCTTTCTGAGAGCAAAGCAGATAAATGAAGCAGTCACAACACGCAGAGGTTATCGTCGTCGTAATATGCACCGACGAACAAAAAAACACGTCACTGGATTTTGCGCTGCTGAACCGCACCGGGTTGAAATAAGAGCGTTGGCGACGATGATGCCGGAAACGAAAACCAATAATTCTTCGCAGCCGTTCATTAGACGCCCGAAAACCGATTCAGAATCGTTCAATCCAGCGATCGCGAGGAGCGGCAGAAGCAGAAGCGATCCAAGACTGCGAAGCGCGCCATTAACGCTGAGAAAAGAATCGCCGCGGGACACGCGGCGGGCGAGAACGCGTATCAGGCGCGAGGGCCAAACTGCAAATTTTCAGTGCGATGTTGTTGTTGGAATGCAGTGCAGTTGACGCTCAGAAAAGAGCGGAGGAGGCAGACACGTGAATAAGCATCGTCTTTTCTTCCTCGCTCATGCGTCAAAATGATGGGGTCAGATGTCACGGGCACCGACGGAACAATCGCGCTTTTCTAGCTGGGAGCGCAAAAGCCAAGGGTGGACTATCAGGCAACTGGTTCTGGGTTAGATAGACGTGCGCGACCCGCATGGACGCAAGCTTAGATACACGAGCTCGAGGTTTAAATCAAAAAGCATAGCGGAGTCGCACCGTCGCACTCACAATTCGAGTTTACATTTTTTTTAGCAACTGTCAAAACCGGGACAGGTACGGCGCACGGAGATCAGTTTTGATGATAGCCAGCATCCGATCAAAGCTGCTCATCGGGCGAAGCGATATCAAACGAAGCGATCAATCACTCTCCCAACGATTATGTTATCAAAAACGCTCGTTGTTTGATCACGCAATTGCACGGTTTGATCATACAAGTTGTAAGACATCCGCAGATCGCCGCTGAACGCCCATTTGAACTCCGCACTAGGACCGTGACCGGCTTAAAATACACACAACGCACCGAACTTTGACAGTGCTGAGTAATCGACACTCAAAATCCGAAGAGCATTTAAGCCCGGTGCGTTTAAAACACCTCGGCGGCAGCGAACGCTCAAAACCAAGCACGTTTGCAAGCAGTGCGAAATTTGAAAACGAGCACCGTGGGAGCAAGCAGAGGGGCGCCGGGCTCCAGAGCAAAATCAACGTCACGGATTTACCAACTGCGTTTTTCGAGTGAAAAAGCGCGCGGCACAGTAACGAGCCTTTCCCATCTCAGGAGTTTGCGTCTCGCGCTCCCGATAATGGGGCTAATGTCAGAGGAGCCGCCTGACTGAAGAAGTAAACAACCAAGTAAGCAACCTGATCGCTGGCTACTGCAGATATGCATGTCGTGACATGAGTCTTTAATAATGAAGTGAAAGAACGTACGAGCGGCAGACTCATGCGGCGTCGGTATATAATAATGCAGTTTTTTGTGGAGGCGACGAGGCAAAGTTAAATTTCAACTCTCTCCTGTGCAATTTTGGTCAAAACGAGTCGAGCGCCCGACAAAACACACATCCACTCAGTCGACCGACAGGACGTCGAAAGAAACAGGGATCATCACACTGTGATGACTGCATCAAAACTGCCGAAGATCGCAAGCGCCGGAATAAACAACGACTCCGGGAGTTTTCATTATCCGTCACTCTCGTTCGTTTGTGCCGCAAACAGAGCGAGCCGTTGCGCACACAGCGCTTTCGCGTGGAACCCGCCGAAAGTTTTCGCGCAGCCGCACAGAAATCCAATAATGACAGCAGCGCATGCAGTTGACTTACAGGGACAGGGTGGTGATGTTTGATGAAATGCTCGGAGTCACATCCGGGACCTCGTCCAACGAGCACCGGTCGAAGCGTCTGCAAATTGAAAGTAAACAATGAAACAACACCCGATTGTTAAAGAACTAGGAGACAAACAACGCTCGTCTTAACGCAGCGTCGTGGCTTCTTGGCTGGCCCGACGAAGTTTAGTCAACTCAAAGGGATCATAACAGACCACGGCACATCTGACAGACGACCCAACCAGCACCCTTGAGTAAACATTGTGCCCGCAGTGATTTCGCAAGTGACAGCTTGCACGTCTACGCTGGGGCATTTTGCGGAAAAAAGCTATCCGTTTATTCCGCAGTTTCTGCGTTACGTCGCCGACGCAAGACTGAAAACGTGCTGAAGCACGTGGTGCATTCATCACAACAGCAGCATGAGCGTTGTTGAAAACGTTGACAGAAGAACGGAGCTAATAATTTCATTCTGAACAGATCCTCAAGAGGCAAAGCATTCGCCTTTGTTGAAACGCTCTTCACAGTTCCTCTGGACGTAGTTGGTGGGCACCTCTGAAGGCAATAAAACGGCTTGAAAGAAACCTTGGCATCTAATTTCATATTGTCAATATTTGTTTCGGAAATTACTGCTTTTTAAATAGAGGTCTTGGGTTTACTGTTTTAGTAGTTTTTCAGCATTTTTCCCGCAGTTTCTTTTATACAGATTACTACACACTGCACCATGACATGACTGCATATCTGCATCTCCTAAAGCATATGCACTTAGGGCATTCGGTATTCCACAACGAAAAACGAAGTTATGCCCTATAACATACAAAGCGGCAAGCGGCACGACGGTTCAGTGAGACTAAATTCGTCTGAGGCTGTTTGATGCTAAAAATGTGAAAACATAACTCTAATACGAAGGGCTTTAAGTCTCCAACATTCTCGATCGTATTTCCCGTGCAGTGATCGGCCTCGGCTTTTCGGCTTAAGTGTGGTGCGAGGTGATCGGTCTCTCTGTCGCTCATTTTCGCTTGAACCTACAACTCGACTCGCTGACCCAGCGCTGCGTTCTCTTTCTTGCATGGGACTATTAGAGGGTCAGCTGACAACCACGGTGTGCACTGCGATCACGAGAGAAGCATCGAATTGCTGCGTCGCAGCGGGTCGGATAATCTCCTGTGAAAATTCCTTTCGCGTATCTGAGACCGTTGGAAAATCCGAAGCATGCCAAGGACGGGCACGTGCGTGTGTTTCACAGGGCGATATGTTTGCTGCTGGACGCACAATGCCGCGAAAGTTACTTGCACAAGACTTTGTTGCGAACGCGCGCAATAAACTGGTTGGCCTTTTTGCAAGAGATAGCCAAACGGATCGACAGTACAGCCTCAAACGAATCATTCGTGTGAGCGCCAATGGTAGCCTCAATCAAACAATGCAGGTAAGACCTCTTTCTAAGTTGTGCAAAGCGCAGAAAACACTACCCCATCAAAAACCTTTAACAATACTGCTTACTGCTTAACTTGACACGTTGGTGTTTGACAAATAGATCTAGATCCACAAAATAGAAAACAGATTGAATTCAATGAGCCCAAAAGGAAGAACCCGATATTGCACAATTTTTGTTCACCGTATCCCATGCAACACGTGCATAGTGATGCTCTAAACAAGCGATGAAAAGGTGTAGTGAAAATCAATCAAGCTAACGTTATTTGTGAAGCAAAAATTTGCGCTGTTGGTTGAAGCGTGCGGCAACGTTACAGCAATTTAATTCTGCCGTCAACGTTTCGCAGTTGGTAAAACCGTATAGTGGGACGCCCTGACAGCGGATGTCAAGCATTGGAGGGCGCAAATATGACGTGAAGTCTATTTCAATTGCGTCAAGTGATAAAAGCAAGGTACGCTCATGTTCAACGCTAAGTATTACGACAGGCCAATAATGGAAAGCAAAACGATTGGGGAAAAAAGGACAAACGGTAACCCAACAGCACCTTGAAATATCCCGGGCACATTAGAGGGAAAATGGTTTGCATGTCACCTTTTGGTTACGCTAATGCGGTACAAATCGAAGAGCCGACCTCTAACACGGTAGAATAACAAGCAAGCTTAAATTGCGAAAAAACATGTACTTACAAGACCCGAAGTTTCGGAGCATTTCTGATCGACAAGTCCACGTGATTTAGTCGATTGTCGCTGAGTATTCTGCGCCAACACAAGAACAGTTATATACAGATCGAGAGGCGTCACCTCAGATAATGGGACGGTTGCTTTGGCACTGATTGCAACGACCTGTTTGGCAATTGAGATAAGCGTAAGCAACGCAGTAAGTCTTCTGGTCGTGGCAATGCCAGTTTAGCTATATCTGGTCTGGACTGAACTTATCGCCAATCGCAATTCTGCAAAACGCGCTGCAACCGCTAACGAAGGACGTAACACCATTTTGATTGAGTTAAAAAAACAACGTCATTGCTATTTAAGAAAAACAGTGATTGCGAAGAAACAGTGAACACCCATTGAGGTTAATTTGCAAAACTGTAAAATGGATCTCAAAATGGGTAAGTCCTAGTACTGATTATAGCAGCCGTCATTCTTATTACAGTGAACTATAAACTGAACGAACATGGGTTTTACGATAATTAACTCTTACTTAGTGTTTCCCGTATCGTCAACGGTACAACATATTTACAAAACATTTTACAACAAGTTTACGACGGTGAGGCGAGCAGTATCAGCAGAAAAACAAACGTTTATCACGATTATTATTACTATAAAATAACTAACTACTCTTTTTATAACATTCTTGCATTGCAGCAAGCAGTGCTACCGCGGTTTTGGAAATGAAACTTATAAAAATGAGTTAAAAATTACAAAATCTGGCTTAATTATTTAAACAAACAGTGAATGACAAAAATGATTGGCTCGCGTTACGACACTTGCAGAAGAACCTAAAATCGGATTTGAAAGAAGATCGCGTCTTGATTATAGCAACCTCAAACCAGTGGACGAAAAAGCCAACGAAAGTGTCTAAAAATACGTGAGAGACCAGACCCTGGCTCTACGCCCCAGCAGGTAAGTGGGGTACGCATCCGATGGTTAGGTAGTGTGACAAGACGCACTGCGAATCGAACTTACACACCGCCACCGGGCATTTGTTCTGCACACTCTCCACTGGGTGATTGTGAGACCGTGCACTGTACAATTAACTTTCGTGCTATTACCACAGCGCGAAGGCATTCAACGGCGACATACAAAGGCAGCAGCCCTGCTGTGCTTCGTTTGCGACGAGATGGGGAAATCGAAGATCTTTTCATTGAAACGAGCGCGTCGGGCGCACAACAAACACGCACCGAACGCTGCGGTGAGCGACGGCACAGGTGGTCGTGTTTTTACGACTGCAGATGGGAAGTGGACGATCAGTTATTTGCCGGTGGCACAACTAGCAACGATCACGAGCACCAGATGGCAACTGCTATCCGTCTATGCGCAGTAAGTCGCAAGACGAACTCCAGCACCATGGAAGAACAAAGGTAGCTTTTCCATGAAGGGTTCCGCCCAACCAGAAACACCATCAGAACAAGGCAGGAGTGCGCTCCAGGTGAAACTCAACTTTCCCGTTTGGCCAGGGCAAAAAGCATAGTGTAACTTTAATTGGGCTGTTACAAGCCGAAGCGCCAAGCTAGCTTTAATTCTGTGGGCAAATCTCGTTTGCGCGAACAGCAAGCAAAAGATAAAGGCCAGGAAACCGCAGAGCCTGACACTTGAGGCCAAACAAAAGGTGATAGATGAATACCGAAACTCACGCCGTTCAGGCAAGCAGGCGCGAACTCGTGGTTGCGCCGGTGCTCGAAGCGTCGATGAGAGCTGAGCAGGAGGACCTCTTGCTCGACATACTTGACAACTAGGAGGGCTGCAGTGAGTGCCGTGCGCGAAGAAAACAATGCCGAGCGCTTTTTGATATTTAGAAAAACTAATAGGACGTACCGGACGGTAAGGCAAACAAAATAACGGCTTAAACGGGCGCAGTTCATACAGAAAGCATTCTCAGAACGGATTTATTCGCACGAGTTGTTTTTAGGCCACTACAAGCCGGTGGAAAAAAATGACATAACAGTTCGGGCCGCACTGTCGAGCACTTCATTTAATACCCCGAGTGCATGATGCCCGAGACAACATCGCAATCAGGTTTAACTTCGAAGCGACTATGTCAGATCGCACAAGCGTCGCATAACGAAAGTGACGACATGCCGTAACCTGACACTATCGGCACTGAAATTAATTGTAGCAGGCTTACTAAGGGTCGCCTATTTCCGCTGCTGGTGAGCAATGCTCGATATTTCACAACTGACCGTGAAACTGAGGGGGGCGCGCGCTCGACTGACAACCAATCCCATTCCAGCAACGCCTGTAACGGTAACAATGGCACCTGCCACCGTGGATGTTGTGATTTCTAGCGAAGCATGACGCGAATCGGGGTAGCAAGGCCTTAACAAAACAATAATGAAAAATACTTCATTACACTGGGTCTAGTGGCGAAGGAAGAGCTTCGGCGCAGCCGCCTGAGGCAACGGCAAATAGAGCAGTTCTAATAAAAAAGGAGTGGTCCGAATAAAGGCGGAGGGGGAAATAAGCAGGTGGCCTGAGCCTGAACGCTGGCGGGCACGGCGAGTTTCTATATTTGCATCGAAATTCGCCGAGTGATGCACTTGAAGAGAGATAGATTTGATTTCAATACGGACTCGACGCTTCACATCATGCTGATGCACGTTTTCCAAATTCTGGCATGCTGATCTAGGCCATCAATGGCTTTTCTATGCTAACTGAGGAAGCGCGCAAAATTTCTTAACCACAAGCGCGAATAGAACAAACCATCAAAAGAAGTCTACAGCTTTCGGAAAAGTAGACTGGCGAAGTACCGACCGTTTATTAGGGAAGACTGGCAAAAGCATTTTATGTAGACGTGTAACAGATTAAGGCCTCCAAAAACAGTCACGTTATTTCATGGCACAAGAGCGGTTGAATGTGTCGTGCACTGTTCGGTGAATGTAATTGAAAAGAGAAAGTCAAGAGTAATCAACACGTGCCCTTGTAAAACACCAACTGGTGCGATAACGCGGAAAAGCAACAGCAGTAGTGCGTGGTACACATTCGCCGAGAACAGGCAGGAGCTGAAATTGGGAAGAATATATGCGTGTTTTACGAAATGCGTTCGAACAACAGAAATTGAAGGAAAGAAGACAAAGGGCCCATAAAACCCCGATCAGCGACGTGCTCACCAACCAGCGTCTGTTGACAATTTTTCATTAAACGTTACAACGTCGTAACCAGTGGAATTTACGACGCGTCGACCGAAATGAACCAATCGCATAATAGAACTGAGCTCTAAACGAAAGCAGAAACGTCACCCGACAACGCCAACACACGAGCTCCGTCTCAAAGCACTAACGCCGATGAAAACCAGCAGAAAACTCACGTTTTAATCTGGAATGGAAAACAGCGCGCGCCATGACAAAGTTCCTTTTCAGGCGCGTAAGAGATCGGCAAGAAGTGGCGGGTGTTTGCTTCTCTGCTAGCAGTACGTGCCTCGCAACGAGATCGCGCGACGATCCGCGTTCGCCATGTTTAATCATCGTGCAAGCCTTTGAGTCACATGCCCATTACGGGCAATCGGCTTCGCTGCGGCTTTTCAAGCTGACACCTTCTGCCACCGCTTTCTCTAACCAATTCTGCTTTTTTGGGTTGTGACAGCGCTGCTCGCCATGGTCAGTGATGACAGGACGCCCAAGCGGGACACGACGGTTTAACGAACGAGCAAAGCGCGAAGCGTCCTTGTTTCGAGTGCTGGCATGAACTGTGCACACAAGGCCAGTAGTTGCACAGCTGCAGTGGATCGAGGCGATAAAAACCCAAGCGTTCGGCCAAAGGACTTTCGCGCTAGCATTTTTTGTGCTGCCTGCGTCATCACCGTCAGTCAAGTGTGTGTGGCGTTAGCGCTCGTTCAATGCGAGCGGAAACGATCGACAAGATTTTCGTAGTAGCTCGTTAAAACAGACCGATCGGACCCAACATCGATTGGTGCCGGTGGTCGGTTCAAGGAGAAAACCTTTCTCTCGAAAAGGAGTAGTATCGCACAAATACCGAAGACAAGCTCGAGACGAGGGCGGAACTGCCGTCAAATAAATTTAGTTTTTTTTTTACAACAGAATCATGATTGGCACACGGAAAGAAACAGCGCATATAAGAATGTATTATTCTGTTTTTAGAGTCGCATTTGAACGCGGTGTTAAATGCATTGGGGAGAATAGCTGCGCAGCAACAATCTCGCCAGCACTGCTGTTGTCCAAAATATTCGCAAAAACCTTGAACGAATTTTTTAAATACGTTGTGAGTGAAAGATTGCGTACAGTACAACGACAGAATTGGCTTCGTCAACACTTGAAATTATTAAGCCTGATACTTCTTTCGCCACCGACAGTACCCTCAAGCTTGCGTAAATATATCACAGGTGAAGTTATTAGAGCGCGAACGTGAAAAGAACACTATCACGACAAGCCAATAAAATTCGATGGCTAGTCGCCAATGGAAGATTTGGCGGCGATGAGGAAGCGCGTAGATTTTAATCTGCTTTCTCGAAGCGTAATTGTTGAAACAGGTGTCTCATCAAAGTTCACGACCAAGCGTTCGGCAAAGCGCACCTGGCTTTCGCTGGAGGCATCGTGGTTGAAACAACGGACCTCACGGAAGGCCGGAGTGATGAAAACAGACTGTCGGCCAAGCTAACTGGACAAGCGAACTCAGGCGGAAGAACGCAGGCGCTTACGAGAAAACAGTCGAAAAATACTCGAACCGCAACCAGTCCCACTGGTACCGGGTGATTTATCACCTGCGAACTGGTCTGGTCTAAACACTGCGCCTACGGCGAAGTTCTTGCAGCGAAAGGAAATTTCATAATTTCACGCCACGCTCCAGCTTGTTTGCGCTGATTTCGCACGACTTTGAGAAGAACATCAATCATGTTGAGCGCGTTTCAAGGATAAAACACAGGCGCGACTGAACGCATTTTAACTTTCAAGCGCGACCAGTTGCATTTTAGCTTTGGCCACGTTTCTTTAAAAGGACAAGCAAGACATATGGGAAAAAATAACATCGACCCTCGACAAAATTTTAGGATTTCCCGCGACATGAGGTGTTTTGCTAATTGGACACATGGAGAGAAAGGAAAAAGCTCAATAAACACTCGCAGATCCCACTTAGTCGACCGAGTCACTGCCAAACTGACTCACACGAAGAGATGGCCGCAGCAGGGCATTTGTACAGAGCAGCGAAAACAACAAAAGCGCAGCACAGCAGGTGCGCCAGGGCCGGACGGCGTAATTTCATGCTTTGCCGCCACGCCGCTCAGCGTGAAGCAATTTGACGCACGTCGCAAGCACTCGCAGACAAAAGGTTCCTGCAAAGGTTTTATTCGGCACGCTCCAAGCGAAAAGAAGCGCCGCACAGTACGAGTGCTGGTCTTAAGCACGGCTATTATCTTTGATTGTTACGCAATGAGAAACGAAAGAGAGCGATAAAATATGCAACAACCGCTCAGTCAAGCACCGCCACCGCAGCTCTTAAGCAAAGCGCTATGATCTTTCGAATCAAAATACTACCCAACGGCCAAACAACACCAAGGGTCAGATCGAATGCATCGGACTATGAACGATACTCGAAAAGACGCAACGAAGCAGAAAGAGGCTGCTGGACCATTGTCATTAAAGGCTGCCGTTGGAGTCAAGCGATACGTGAGAACTGCAACTTTACTTTACCGAGAATCGATCAGCGCGACGGCACATTAACCACCGAAAGAATCTCGGCACATTTTCGCCACAAGAACGACTGACTAGCCTTGCTTCAGCAAGGCCCCCAACGTAGCAAACACGTAAGTGGGAATTGATACGTGTCCACTTGTTGCAACAATAGAAATCCAATTTCCTTTCCTGCACACAACTTGCAAGTTTGCAAACACAACAGCATGTCTTTACACCACAAGAAGCTTATCGTGGGCAACATGCAAATATAACAAGCAATTTGAAGATAAGAGCAAAATTTAGTTGTCACTTCATATCTTATGCTACTTGAAAACCTGGTAAATTAAAGGAACTTACAATTCGTCAAGATCAAACAAGTTATTGAAGACCTTTTTCTTGATTTCATTTTGTGTCACTTTGTTGTTGCGAAATGTCCTGCAGATGCAAAAATATATTACATGTGAAATTGAGATGGTACTGAACAGGAACAACCATAAAACTAGATAAATTGAATGAACGTTATCTGACTTTTGCACCTCACCTATCCTATTCTTTCAATCTCTTTTTCACCCATCAAAACAAAACATTCTATTTATCACCCCAAGGGCATCCAATAATGACATATGTGGGCATTAAACTGGCTCAACAACACACAACTAATGAAGGCTTAATGTTTCTTGGTCATAATTTTATAAACTTTCACAATAAAGCTCCAAAAATTTCAGGCTGATGCAAACCCCTACCACCAATATCACTTTGACATTAAACTCAATTATAAGTCTCCACAAACGTGACAAAGACAAAGCTATCATCAAATGTTTTTAATATCAAATTGATTTCATGTAACTCAACACGTCTTTAGTCCTGAAATTGTACTCAAATACATCATAAATCTTATTCAAATACATTCTATTTGAATAAGATTTCAGGTTGGATGATGAGTGCAAATCTGAAACATCCGAAGTCATGAAAGCAGAGCCTAGTCAGGTGATTCCTTGAAAGCTTGCAGCATACCTAGAGCTTCTAACCGTTTGACATTAAACAAGGGTTTCAGGATACTTCACATACTTCGACAGGAAGTCATAGAAAATAGTATTACTTACAACAGTGCAACCCATTCAGGAATATGCTGGGGAATTCTGCGAAGACTTCTGTTGCTGCAGTTGACTACTTTTTCATCATATGAGCAAGAACATTGTTCAGGACACGGCACAATTACCGTAGATACATTTTGTGCATTTGTGGTACAGATAAAAGATAAAAATACTAAGATAGCAGATATCCACAGGAGTTTTAATTGTTTCTTCCTTCTATCAAGTGGCATTCTATTCAAACATGCAGTCTTACAAACATGGCTAAAACATAGTGTTCTCAACATCATGTCATATGGATGCTGCTGGAAAGTTGAAACTGCCACTTCCTTGTGGCTTGGCAATTTCAAGAGGACTGCAGAAGATTTCATGTCATAAGCACAAAATATAGTCCACTTTGTCCATCATTTGCAAACAACCTGTTACATTTTTACTCAATAAGTACTTTAACATGCCTAAAGCTATTTAAGCAAATAAAACTTTTGTTTAACTCCACTTAATGATCACAACTGCAGAACATAAAGGCTAGCTAGACCAAGGATATTATGTTACTGCAGTATAAAAAGCCTTTGTTAGTCTTATGGCACGATCCTGACATCATGTCTGTATTGCACCCTAATCAATCAACACTGATTTTATGAAAATTAAATTTACAGGTAGCAATGAAATTTGATGATTTATGCATTTGTGAATTTGCATTACCAGTCATTAGTCATTTTTTGAAAGTTGTCAAATCTCAACTCTTTTGAAAAGTCTGGCAGTTTTTGAAATCCAGTGCTGTTTTCTCTTTCTGAATTGATATTTTTTTCTGAACATTATGAATTGATCTACACTTTGCAGACTAGTCTGTTAAAATTAAGAAAGAACTGCATCTTTCTAAATATCCATACATGCCTGTCACACTGATCAGAGCAATGGCAAAAAAGCCTTCTGAAAATCATTTTAAAACCTTTGCAAAATTTTTTTTTTCTTCATTTCATTCAAAACAAGCATGGCATTAAACTTTAAGTTGTAAAAAAATTTTGCAAGAATTCTTCACAAAGTGCCAAAATCACATGTTAATGCTCCTTGTTATAAAGCAAGATGCAACTAATCACACAGGTAAATAAAATCTAATCTACATTTCAAAACAGAAGTATGTTGCTGTTTCCTTTGACAATTATTTAATACCATAACTTATTAAGCTTGTTTTCATATCTGTGTTTTGACATTTGACACATACAGAAACTCTTAGAAATCCTGCATTTTATCGACACGTCCATAATGCCAAGCAAACATATGCAGGTCAAGCAGACATAGGAAAAACTTCTTGGCCAAGTTGTCTTCAGTTGGGATTGACTAGAAAATTTCTTGATAACTCGCGATCAACTGTTCAGTAATAAAGTCACAAGTACAAAATGTTGCAAAATACAACATTTCTCTGTAAATAAATTTGTATGCAACACAGATTTACCATTGAGAGCCCATTTTCATGTTTCGGTTAATTTAGTACTTCACAATGTTACACAAAAAACATTCAACAATTTTCTTGTGAAAAATGTTCTTTTGAGGTATCTTGTCTATTCAATGCAAAATCACGTTCTACACATTCTTAAAAGTTGCACCCAGCAAATATCATTGATTTTTCAATATTTAAGTCGTGCACATCTAACAATGTACCATCTCACCAACAAAAACAACCTTAAATTAAATCCCAGCAAGGAGTAACAATCTACCTTCCTTGAAACATTACATGTAAATTATAGCACGTAAGTTGCATACAAAACACCATGTCAGTCTGCTAGTCAGCAACAACACTACAGACTGTCCATGCAATCTTCTGTGAAGCTATTTAGGGAAATGATAAGTCTATAAACTGCAGAAATAGCATTGGTGAAACATATAATTAAGACGCAAGTCACTAACTAACAAAAACTATCACTCTGGACCACTTGCAAATACATATGGTATGCTCTTGCTGAACTAACTGAGAACTGACATAACAACCAAGCTTTGTGTAACAAGTATCTAGCAAAATTTAATGCCTCTCCGGCCTCCATTCTATGCATCAGTGCAAGGCCACATAACTCAAACCAAACAAATTTGTAATTTAACTTAGCTGACAGCTTGCCATGTGTAAAATTATACCTGGACACATACATATTCAAACAGTAGATAGTTTGCACATGACCTGGACACATACATATTCAAACAGTAGATAGTTTTGCAGACATTACAACAGTGCTCTTTAACAGAGGTTCTGCAAAACATGTAGAGGGGTTCTGTGAGGGTTCCTCATTTTTCACAGGAAATGATTTTTTGCTTCAGTTCATTGATGCGTCAACATGAAATTTTTCAGATCACTGTGCCACATTCAGACTCCAGTAGGCTAGTTAGTTATACAGGAGGTTGAGTGCAGATAGCAGAACAAGAAATATTGATAGTTGTTGCATCACTTGTTATTCATTGCTGTGCAATTAAGAAGAACGTTATTGTTGCATCACAGTTATACAATGTTGCTGATGTACAGTTCACAGCAGCATAGGCTGAGCAGATAGTAGACTCAGCCCAAGTCTAGTAGAGTAGACTGAGTCACAGACCAGAGCTGCTGCTCAGCTTTTGTGGGAATAAAGTAAAAACAGTGTGAAACACTACATTCCTAAAATGCAATAACTGAATCATTACACTTCTTGCTTTATAACTTAGTGTAATAACTGTCTACTTGTTGAAGTGTCTAATAATGAAATATTTTATTTTCTTGTAATTCGTGTTTATTAAATTTTTCTTAATGGGGGTTCCATGATAAACGTGAAAGTATATCAGGGGTTCCACAATTACAAAAAGGTTGAAGAGCACTGCACTACAATAAAATATGATTTTATAAAAATGAAGTACTGTCTACCAATTACATTGATGTATTAATACAGTACATTTTGGCAAGCCCATAACTTCCAAAAGTTTATTCTACCCATAAAATTCTATTGAAAGTCTATGCTGCTGATGGCACAGATGCAACAAATCATGTAACATGAAATAATGTTATTTCAATAAAAATTTTAGCAGTGAGAATTTTAAAATAAACCTCTTTCGAAACTAAAACCGAAGACTGCCTTAAATGATACAAAATTTTCTGAAATGATGTGCAACTTAAAATAATGACAATTTAACCAGTGACTGTGATTGCTATATTATAACATTATACGCTATAAGGCAACATATTTCTTGCAAAAGACGAGGTTGTTCAAAAAGTTGGTTACGTCATTGATGACGAGGAGAAAACGGAGGGAACTCAGGTATAGAGCTGTGTATGCACAAATAGCCGGGTTAACTTGGAAAAAGAAAGGTAGATTTGGTTTTAAACAGGCAACAACTATTGCTTTTTCTATGCTTTGTTGTGAAATACAAATTGAACTAAAAAATCAATGCGAACAGCAATGCAGCAAGTTGCATTTTGCATTCATCCGTACTTAATGTATATGATCAGTATGCACACAATCAGCAGCTCGAGTAGTGCTGCAGCGTTACGCAGCTTGGTCCTAAACCATATCATCAAAATATAATGTTAACAAACAGATAAATTCAAGCTAAGCAATTTATATTATTCAGAGGTATTGTTTTAACAATCAGAACCCTTTACACTAGCGTTTGTACTAATCACATATAACCGAAGAGTTTTTGACACGCACCTGATCACAACCAGAACAACAATGAGGCACTGGTTTGCTAACTATGGCAACTGAAGTTGAAACTTAAATATCAAATAACTGCAGCCAAATGCACACTAATAGACAGCTTGCTGCACACTTACTATAGTTTGACAAGAAAAAATATTGCTCTTTCTGGTCCACTGAAAAACAACTTGGTAAGAGAAGATCATGGCATAGATTTGATTCGTATCTAACAAGTCTTGTGAATGACTTAATTTTTTTTTAGTTAAATGTTTCTTTCAACACTTCGATCTTGGCAGAAATTAAAGAATAATGTCTAGGTTATTATTTACCATACTGTTAGGTTAGAGATCAAACAAGTGCTTGAGCTAAGATCATAATACGAATTAGGTTGATATTACAGTTAATATTCAGCTGAAGGATTAGTTTAGGGTGCAGGGCACGGCAGGAATGCACTAACTTTTTTCAGTGAGTGACACATTGTTCTGTCAGTACCCAGTCAAGCTTCTACAAATTTTACCTTTTTATTTTGAAAAGATAGAACTATTAGATCTAACAATTAGGGCTGTTACACCTACAACTGTTAAGTGCAGATAAGGGTTTTAAATTTTTTTTGTACCGCAACCAATTATAACCCTATGACTCATCTAAAACTCGAAAAAGCAAATGTAATACAGCTGCGTACATAAAATGTCTACTCGCAACCCCTCCAAAAATGGTTCACAACCCTTCTGGCGGTTGTGACCCCTAGGTTGAAAACCAATGGTCTAGATTTTAGATCTATATTTACATTCTACGATCACAATGCACTTGACTATCATAGTGCATCTTTTTCAAGTAGAACCAACTTGTTGTAAGTCAGTGATACTCGATCAGCCCAAAAAAATCACTAGAAGTAAGCAAGTATATACAAGGGCTGCAAAAAATATTCAGCGGGCCATAGTTTGCCCACCTATGGTATAGGCCAGGGCTGGCCAACCTTGTGATTTCATGCGCTAGTTTTGTTCATGCTTAATTCAGATGCGCCACATAAACATTCACTTCCTTTCAGTTCTTTAAAATGTGTGGTAATGTGGACATATTTTGAAGTTAACATAACATAACATATATTTATTTGAAAAATAGAAGCTTCATGTTATATAACAAACATATAAACAAGCATTGCCCAATTTATTTGATAATGATGACAGATGCAGCAGTTGTAGAGGAAAGGATCTCACACAACACTTCTTAATGTCCATTGATCATTTTAATTAATTATTTCAGGAAGTAATAATAGTAATATTGAACACAATTAGCAGTTTTAAATAAAAATAATTCTATACACAGGCAAAATAAGCATAAATGACTTTAATGTGACTTTTGACTCTGCTTTGCTTTCACCAAACCTGTAATATCACGGGTTAAAGGGTTAAATTTGTAACTGAAAGCAACAGACAGTTCTTCAAGTTGCAATGAGACAGTTGCGACCTCAGTTTGTTTTTGATCATTTTCATGGAAGAAAATGACTGCTCACATCTGTACGTAGTTCAAAAGAGACAGGCATAACTCTGGGCAAATTTTCTCATTTCTGGAAAATGTTCACATGGTAATGACTGCCAAAAAAACAATCATTTCTGATGCACTTGGGAATGAGGAAAGTTCATCAAATTTCATTTTCAATACTGAATTTGCTTTAAGTTCAGTAAGTTCCATTTGCATATTACTAGGCATCTTCAGAATGTTACGTTCACTAAGTGAAAATGGATTTATAAATACAAGCATGCAGTCTTCTTCTTCAGAAAAATCACTAAAATGACTACCAAAGGCCTCTTGTAACACTTTGATTTTTTTAATGTATTTTGCACAGTTGAGAATATTTTCAACACATTCACTTTGTTTTTTTTTAATGTGGCAATTGGCTCAAATCCTTTTTTTGAACTGAGAAATAAACAGTTTTAACTTTATCTTGAATGTGCTGATATCATTTACTATGCTAGGAAACAGTTTGTCTTGCCCTGCAGTTTCAAATTGAGGTAATTGAGATGGCTGGTAACATCAACAAAAATGCTAAACTAACAACCAGTTCTCATTACAAAAAAGACTCTTTCCTTGGGCAGCTCATCTTTCTCTTCTAGAAAATCATGCATAATGTGTTTCAATTTCCAAAATCGTCTTAGAACTTGTCCTCTAGAAAGCCAACACATCTCACAGTGAAGGATAAGATCACCACATATTCCTTATCTAACAGTTCACAACTTTTTTCTGAACTAATTTTTTTCACACACTTTACAACTGGTACCATAACATGCTGCAAATTAAAAACTTTTCCACACAGACTCTTGGTGAATAATGCAGTGATATTTTAGGAGAGAATGACCTAAGAACCTTTCAAGCAAGGCTGCAGCCCCAGCAGCTTTACCAATCATTGACAGTGCTTCATCAGTACAGACTCTTAAAGGTTTACCCAAATCTACTTTACTTTCTCGAATATCCTCTTGTTTTTCCATGAAATGACTCAAAGCCAGTAAGTTCTTCAAAGGCATTAAAATTATCATCAATTCCTCTTACAAAATGCTTTACTAGGCTACATCATTAATGTCAGCAGATTTGTCCAAGGCTAATGAAAAAAAAGACATGCATGGACACAGTCTTTCACTTGCTCACACACATCATGAGAAAGCTCCTCGATGCATCTTGTAATTGTCTGCTTTAACAAAGCAGCTTCATTTATTTTTCTTTCTATACTTTTATCACCAACATGTTGGGGCTCAACAATTTCTACATCGTCAGAGAAAGGCCTATGCTTTTCAGCCAACACGAAGGCAATTTCATAGGATATTTCGAGCATTGCTAAACTGTACACCACAAATTTTCTTTGCAAACAAATTTTGCCTCTTGGTTATATCTCTTTTTTCTTAACCGCATGCTTTTTCCGTAACTCAGAGCCAGGCACTAGCTTCTGTTTTTCTTCTATTTCAGCTTGGTGTTTCTTGCAAGTATAGTGTCTGCTATTATCATAGCTTCTGTAATCTGAGCACGTGCTTTCACAAACTATGCACATTGGTTTCCTGAAGGACTCACAATGAATAGAAATTCATTTTCTTGTAGTTCATTAAAAGTTGACACTTGCTATAACTTACTAACTTTTCTTTTGCCCATGTACTTTTTCTTTGTGAAGGGCACATCAATTGCAAAAAAAATTAAAAACGTTTTTTATAAGAAATGTATTTTAGCTTTGCTACATCATCATAATGCAGGGTTTGCAACCTAGCAGTGTGTCTAGGCACTTTGGGTGGTGCTCGTCAAACTTCTTGTAACTCTTACTGAGGTTTGTAACCTGGCAAATATGGTGATAACTCACTGCTGAGGCAGACACCTGATACCACACCATCACACAACTAAGATACGCATAATATGAAACTATTACTCCCTCTTTCGCTTTGATTTATGTTAAGTAGACATTGCTTTTCATATGCTCTCTTTGTTTAAGTTTTACTAACCTACCTTGAAGGGTTATTTCACTTGATTGACTTCTTGCATATAGAGCTTTGTTTTACACTTAAAACAACATCAATATAGTACCAATTATAATGGTTACTGCTATGATGTTACTACTCTGTTTTGATATGTTCAATTTTGTTTAACTTCTAAGGCAGTAGTAAAAAAAGTTAATTACTTAGGGCAAAATTCAGCTAGATTGTAGCTTAGAGTGACACTGCCAGTTAAAAACAACCTCAATTGAAACTTATGATGCAAAACCACCTTGTAAATGTTACATGATGAATAGATATCTAATTCTTATCAGGAAATTACAGACATGACTTGTGCAGCACTAGCCAGCAACTAGGGATGTGCATTATGGGTTCTAGAATATTCCAGAGTTTTTATTTTGAATCCAGAATATCAAATCCTGTTTTGGAATGACATGTTAGGAGTAAAATGAGCTGATCGCACAGAGGTTTGGAACACCAAACAGTGATCACACCACCTGTTAATTAGCTTGTTACATCACTATGCAGTGCGGTGAGCTTGACTGTTTATTTCTTTCTCTTACTCAAGAGCGCAAAGAGTGCCACTGCAAAATTTATTGATATTATTTGTTTTGCCAACTTCGCAATTTTTCACATTTATTTAATTCAAATAAAAACATTCAAAAAAAAAAAAAAACTTTTTTTTTGGATTCGAATACTGAAGGATTGGAATCCATAGAATTCCAATATTCCAGTATATGCATCACTATCAGTAACTCAAGCATATGAACTTTGTAGCTGTAGCAAAGTACTTTGTCAGCACCTAAAACAAAAAGCAACAATGGAATTATTACATTTTATTAAATTAAATTAGCAGACCAATGATGATTACATGCATTCATTTAAAATCGATGTTACTGTAATAGACTTAAAGCATCCGACTAACTAGAATAATGAAAATAACGAACTTCTTCACCTTTGCAACATTACTAGTATTTTTGCTTTTGGAATCATTATAGTATTGTTTATCCTTTTTTACATATTTTGCATCAGACGTATAGCTAAAACTAACTCTTTTAAGCTATCAATGCCATAACTTGCTACTTAGAACTGAGGAAGCTGCTTAGTCAACCAAGAAAAAAAGCATTGCACTTGCATTTTACAATTGTATGCATAAACCCTTATGGAATTAAGTTTGTTGTATGTGCATGATTTTTCATAAATTTTCTTTTAGGCAGCAGTTCCCCATGGCAAATCTTGTCTTTCATACACAACAACAATAAAATTTTTTATTGTCACATGTCAAAATTTTGTCTGTAACTAATAAGGTGCCTAATTCCATTAGAGTGCACAAATATCCATGACAAACTGTTAAGCATACCAAGAGCAAAAGTCATTGCAGCATTGAGCAGTTATAGAAATAACACCTAGGAAAAGAAATGTACATGCATCAACACACATCCACAACCCAAAGCTGATCATGATGGAGTTACCATGAACCAGAAACAGTAGATAATTGTAGAGAAAACTTTCAGAAAATACTAACCTAAGAACTTTACTTTCATCACAAAAAAGTATAAAAGGATTACAGGCCTATACTTGCAACATGTGTGACTTGACTTTAACTCAGACATGAAAAACAACAGATGTTAGTCGTTGAGTAGAGTATATAAGTATAGAAACAATAATAATTCTATCACATTGCCATAACATGACATATATCTATAAATCACACATCTCATGTCAGATTCTGATCATTCACGACACTGACATAATTCTCCACTATTTAGCTTCAAAGAATTATGGGCCTGGGATTTAAATCAGTGTTTCTCAAACTGGGTCAGGTAGGAGAAGGTTCCATGAATAAGAAAAGATGGTTCATGAGCCAAAAAGGTTGAGGACCACTAAATTAGCCTGAAGTCAATGTCTGTGAGATCATGGAGGTAAACATTGCTCTGTCTGCCTTAAAAGCCTTGTATTGAAGCAAGGGTGCTGCTTAAAAGTGCAAATCTGAGCTTTGTTCTAATCATTAGAGCATGACAAGCGCATAGGACTCACTGCGTTTTTTGCCTATTTTTTCAGCCTGTCTTTTATTGAACTTGGCACATTCTGGTGTTAACCCATCACTTGTGAAAACAAAGGGTCAATTACTCACATCTTAACCTTTGGTCAAGGTGTTTTCCCAATGGCCTTTCTGTATAGCAAATTTGATCATGATATGTACAGTAATTTAATAAAATTTAGAACTATTTGCACAACAGGCAACAAATTCTTTAAAAGCCGGAACTGCATGTTTTAAGCGAGATTTCGTCAGAAAAAGTGTCTATTTATTGAAGCCACAAACACAAGCCTGAATAGCATCATTTTGTAGTTCCCTAACAAGGGATAGGCTTCTAAGTACCAAGGTGCACTCACTAAAGGCCTATGTGTACCTGCAAGAACCTGTGCAGTTGCAATTTATCCTATGCAAAAACGTTTACAACTTGAGGACAAATGTTGACAAAATTCTTTAAAATATTCATTAGCTACTATTCCTGAGCAGTGTAATTAGATGATCTAAACCAGCACTCTTCAACTGGTTTGCAAGGTGTACCAAAATATGTGTGGATGCACCACTACAAAAGGGTTCACTAGGGTCCATCACAAACTTGTCACACAAAACAGATACTTTTTACAAAAACTTTCTGTTAGCAAAAATGAACCATTAACCAACCAATGACTTCCAGGATTTAACCTAGACTTTGCACATTCTATGCATTCTGAAGTGTGGTGCGTACATATCAGATCATGTCAAGCTAATTGTTACAATTAGTTGATTATTACTTGTGATTCATAAGCAACAGACAATGAGCCATTATCAATTGAATTATGTAGCTGAGTTGCTGAATTAGGGTACTTGCTTATTTAGGTCAGGGTACTTACAGACATGGGCACAAGTAGGTGGGGGACAAAGGGACGTGTCAGTGAATAGGGTGCATGAGTTCGTCAAAACATCTGTAAGGGAGCACCATAACAAAAAAAGGTTGAAGAGCACTGATCTAAACTACCATGTTGCTTTGCCTGGTGGGACATATACATGCAACTATGCTGCTCCATTATGGTCCATGGGTAATTGTATTGTTTGTTCGTGATTTGTGTGGATAAACAACGATTTTTGCTTTTGATGAAATGCCTTTGTTCTGTAACTAGTGGCAAAAGCCATGTGCACCGCATGTCACATGTGTTCATCTGTACATACCTCAACTCTTTACCCATCGCTTGTCCACCAACAAGTGTTATGTTAATGATTGTTATGTATACAATTTACCATTTGTATTTCTGTTATATATGTTGCTCAACTGAAATGTCTTGGAATTATTTCATTCAGCCATGCCCATAAGGCAGTGTCTAATTTGCCGCCCGACAAAAGATCTGCTAGGACTATATTGCCGTTCGAACCATATCCAGCTTTGTCTACATACAACACAGAGTTTGTGACACTAGCAGTATGGTAAACCTAGTCGAGTAGTGTCTATGCCTATTGTGCAAGTGGTTGTTGGTTCGGCTCTCAACATTGTTGCTTTGGCTTTCCTACTAGAAATGACATTTTTGATGAGAGTGCTTTTTATGTACTTTTTAAAAATGTTTCAGGCTTAGCTTTAATAGCATTTAGGTTTAGGGTTTGCATTTAAGATTTACATTTAGGGTTTACATTTAAAGTTTACATATAAAGTTTTGGTCACATTAGGCCGCACTCTAATCCAAGTGTATCATCCTTGTCACATGATCAATTCAACCAATTGGGTTGGCCTAATGGTAAAATAGCTCCAGCAGTGCTTTTGCTTCTGATGGCACAGTTTTTAATTTTGTTTTTCCACTTTTTCGTTTGCATATGATAGTACGTCACATATTCCACCTCTTTCTGTTTTTGTACATTGAAAAAGAAAGTAAAATAGAAGGAAAGATTTTCTGCTACAAAAATTGTGCTGCTTTAGTCTACCTAGTTCTTGCCTATTCCACTGCACTGTAGCACTAGACCAGCTATGTCCAACCTGCAGCCCATGCAAAGGCTTTATGCAGCCCAGTTTAGGTTGTCGCTATGGTAAAAGTATCTTATATTCTGACAACCTGTCCTTATGTTGATAATCCTGAATCTGACATTTTTGATGCAGGTGGCATTCAGTGCCACTTTATCACATCTGTTACTAATGCAGGTTAGGATAGGAACACTCTCAGTACATTAGCCTTTAGGTACATTCATGGGACCACTTAGGTTAAGCTAAATTTAGTTTGCTAAGATCAAAGTAAGCCATTCAATGTACGGTCCTCAATAATATGTCAAAATATGTGCGCCCTGGTTTATGGTTAAGATAGTGTCATCATTTTTAGCTCAGTTAGCCATTTGGGTTGGACATAGCTGCACTAGACTGTTAGTTTTAACGATATTTCATAGCTTTTTCCCCATTTCTCAACTTTGATACTTCATAGCTTTTTTTTAACGATATTTCATAACTTTTTCCCCATTTGTCAACTTTGAAAATGGGTTCATTGCATTGCTATGAATAAAATCAATCGGTCTGTGTTGAAAAATCTTTCTGTTCTGATCAGGATGGAATAAATCTGACGCTGAAAAGTTTGCATAGCAACGCACAATTTTTCAAAAAATCTATAAAAAGTTTGTAGCGATATTTCATAGCTTTTTCCCCGTTGCCAACTTTGCAAATGGGTTCATTGCATTGCTATGAATAAAATCAATCGGTCTATGTTGAAAAATCTTCCCGTTCTGAGCCGGATGGAATAAATCTGACACTGAAAAGTTTGCTTGGCGACACACAATTTTTTGAAAAATCTATACAAAGTTTGTAGCGATGTTTCATATCTTTTTCCCATTTGCCAACTTTGAAAATGGGTTCATTGCATTGCTATGAATAAAATCAATCGGTCTGTGTTGAAAAATCTTCCCGTTCTGATCCGGATGGAATAAACATGACGCTGAAAAGTTGGCATGGCAATGCAAAATTTCTCGCAAAAAGTATAAAAAGCTTGTAATGACTATTCATGACTTTTCCCCATTTGTTAACTTTGAAAATGGGTTCATTGCATTGCTATGAATAAAATAAATCAGAGTGTATTGAAAAATGTATCCGGTAACAACCGGAAGAATTATTTTTGTGGGTGAAATCACAAATGTTTTTAATATTTTTCAAATTGTTTTTCAAAGTTGCTCACCTTGAAATTTATTTAAATTCGTCATTATCACCTTGTACATGCTATTTTGTAACCTGATTTTGTCTTCTGGACGTTATCTTATCCAATTCGTTTTTGGCGAGTTTTTGTTCTTTGGGCGATTTTTTAAACTGTCGGATGAGCGGACTGTCACTTAGCTTTACCCAGGTCTGTTAGTTACACACACACAGTACTCAGCCAACGTATGTTTAAACTTAAAATAGTTTCCTTGTGGATAAGCCTTACATATCATAATCAATGTATTGTAGTAATCTCCCGGTTCATTATTCAGACTATCTGTCCAGAGGTACAAGACTAACTACTGTAATGTAGCCTAGGCTTATACTTGAAAGTTTAACAAAAGGTAGTGGCTACGGATACGCCTTGCATGATGCGGTTCAAAGAAAATGTTGTGTGTCCCTCAGGTGAAGGTAGTAGTAGTAATACCGACATTATTGTAGCTGAGCATAGCAGATACGTTTAAGGTCTGCTGTGCCAAAGGTTTTCGGTTCAGTTCTCATCATCGACCTTGGCGACTTTCATTTTGATAGTACTAGCCGTGGTTGCACGTTTTAATTAATCGTTAATGGGACCACTTTTTCTTTACTTTTTTCAAAACTTTCCCAACTTTACCTCAGCGATTAGGGCTAACATTACAGTTAGCGTTAGCATTAGCTTAGGGTTTGTTAGCGTTAGGGCTAGCTTAAGTTATCGTTAGGTTAGCATCAGGTGAGTGTTAGAGAGCTACGGTTACGCTTTCCTTTCACATTTACTACGTTTCTACCAAACCTATGCACTCCCTCCTCATGAATTACTGTCACGTCACACATGGCGTATTAATAAGGTTTCACATATCAAGATCCACAGGTTTAAGACCTGTACAGCAACTACTGCCTAAAGCAAAAGTACGGCATCACATTAAATTGCTTAACTGACATCAACAACAATGCCACAGGTTTTCTAGCTGTGCAAATCCAACCTATTTGAAAATTTCTTGATCAAATACCCTCATTAAACTTCAGTGGAAATAAATTTACGAAACATTTTCAAGTAATGGCAAGTCAATACACATTTCTTCACACTACACTACATAGACAAGGTAGTCCAGCATCACTCACTGCAGCTGACCTTTCCTGCCCCGTGGGGTCCACAACATCTCCTACCACAAGCACAAGATCAAGCCAATGCTTTAGCGACAACGAGTGGGTTCTTCTGGGCTTGATATTCAGAAATTTCAGTCTGGATTAATAATAAAAGTTACTGGTAGACTCGTATATATGGTATTTTAGTATTACCGCACAACAATATAAAAGGTTTGATAGAAAGAAAATTATAGCAAAGCTACGTAGGAATCCTACTAATGGTACTGCCATGAAAAAATGGTACACACACAAAACTTCAGCTACATTAAACGGACGTCAGAGTGTCAGATTTGCTTATTTCAGAAATCGGCAATGCACAAGATCAGGGTCCAGCTTGAGGTAGGCAATGAGAATGGAGCAGAAACGAGCGAGAAGCGAACTGTCATATTTCGCGAACCATATCCAACAGAGATAAACACGGATCAGGACTGGATCGGAATGCCAATTTTTTGAAAATTTGCGGATCAGGACTGGATCGGACTAAGAAAATTTCTGTTGGTTCAATGCAGGGGTGTCAAACATACGGCCCGCGGGCCAAATCCGGCCCGTTGCGTGGTTGGATCCGGCCCACGGAATGATTTTGTGAAATAAAAACTTTGTTTGCTCGTGAAGTCTATCCAGTTATACTTCAATAACTGGTGACTATAGATTTCAATTACTTGCAACCTTAACGTAATTGCTTATATTTTATTGTTTTTCTGTTTTTTTCACGTGAAAATTTCCCGTTTTCTGCATATTTTCTTTTACATGTTCACACTGGTTTGATCTTTCAAACAGGTATGAACATGCAAAAGTTCAACTACTGTTGATAAAGTTTAACACTAGAACTCCGAGAAAAAAAATACCTTGAGCTCCAGCGATGTCGATTTCGAAACCTTCGGAGTTTTAGGTACAACTCTAATTGAAATTTGCTACGTAAAGTTTAAGATGGCTAAGCCGAGGTGCCGTGCTAAAGCGTTTTTTTATTTACGTGAGGAAAT
>Ga0210059_1000582_pt1 | contig 48050 bp, 31 predicted proteins | sample Ectturendosymbi2_FD_188042 | JGI IMG/M metagenome (GOLD analysis project Ga0210059, IMG submission 188042) | Ecteinascidia turbinata endosymbiont from Florida, USA - Sample 2 (SPAdes) (version 2) | ecosystem: Host-associated > Tunicates > Ascidians > Unclassified | place: Key West, Florida...
TGGGTTTGAGATGGCTATCACAAAACGATTTCTTTTTCAACTTTTGTTTATTTTTCCTTAGATGACTCGATTTTCACGAAAGTTCGAGCGCTGTGTTTCGCATAGCAGTATAATTTTTTCAATCTGCGTTTTTTTGTAAAACAAATAGGAAGAGCATTGAAAGATCCGAATTGGTCATCTGGATCTGTCAAAAAAAATTCACGTTTTGATGTTCTAAATTTCGTTTTTGTTAAAGTCGCAGTTTTTTGTGTGAAACAGATGCAAACAGTTGTCAAAACTCTTTCAAATTATTTAGAAAAAAAGATGCAAAAACAATTTGTGCGTCGAATGTCACAAAAGACATTTTACTCTGTGTGAAAGCTGTTTTAGATAAAACAAACTTACAGGAACTTTGATAAACACTGTTTAAGAACAGCCTAAAGGAAATTTCCGCAAGCACCTCCGCAACGCTTCACTATTTCTTAGCCCGCAATAAGTCTGTTCTTCCGCAGATCGACCCCAAGGTGGCAGTTCCACGAAAATCTCAAGCAAAGGTAGGTTTTTGAATATTATCATTGGTTTTGCATCACTAAGAAAGGTTTCTTTTAAGAAGATTATAAGTCCAAGGTTTGAACCTGGTTTGCGTAACGAATTTAAGGTGAAAGACGTTTATGACCTGGGAAAACGCATAAAACCTTAACTTAGTAATTTAACAAGATTTGTCGCTGCATTTTTTCGTACCTTCTACAACATAGTTTCTACAACATAATTTTAACTCTGGTGTTTGCAACTTCCACGCCACTACTTTAATTTACAATTATGAGTTAAGTTTAAGATGTGCTACATTTCCGCAGCAATGTTGATATTTCAGTCAAAAACATGGCGTAGTTTCGTCCTCACTCGAGTTTTTTTCGAAAGCGCGATGGTGCAAAAAGAAAGTTTGCTAATAATGTTCGATATATTTAGTTGTTTATTGTAGTGTAAGCTGATTATTCGGTTGAGTTCGCGTGTAGGTTAGCTAATTTGTGATGGTTTGGTTGCGAAAGAGTGGTAATGATTTAGTCCAATGGGTTTCAAACGGGATCGTTTGAAAACTGTGACGGGTGCAGCGGAAACGCAGTGAAAAGAACGCCTACTTGTAACTAATGGTGACACAGCTGCAAGGTCTTTGAAATATGGCAGGCTTAATTTACGGGTTCCACGGAACAGAAAGGGCAATAAAAAGCGACACTTGTTTGAACACAGTGAAAAACAGCCGACGTATCCTCGTTGCCCGAGTTTATTTTTCTTAACCAAATCTATGGAGACGTATATGTTTTCAACTCACCTTTGCGTTCGTTAAAAAGAAGTCTGGGTTTACTCGCAACTGAGCGAAAGCAGACATTTTGCAATGACTCACGACATCACTCTGTTGTGCATAAAAGATGACTTGTCCCCAGCAAACCTGATTCTTTGTTCGCTTCTGGGCGCAAGTATGGCCTTTTTGCTGGTGTTGTCCGCCGGTGAATATGTTCATTATCTCAAAAAAGTGAGCCATTGATTTCGACAGCAGGTGATAATGACTTGTATTGGCCGGGTTTACGATTTTCGAGTACAAGGAACAGGGGACGCGGCTTAACAGGATACCGATTGGGTGCGCGGTCCTGGATTCTTTCTCTTTGCGTCAGGCTATTGAAATTCTGCATGGTTTCCTTTGCTGGAACATTGAAGTTTGTTAGAAGCAGCTGCAGTGTTTTGAATGTAGTGTTTTGAACAATGTACTGTATTTAAACTTTTAATTGAGTAGTGGATTTGTCGTTTCATTTCTCTGTTTACGACGAAAGACTAGTTTGTTGGAATGGCTTAGATTTGTTCAAATTTGTTCAAATGGTCGATTTGACAGCGATGCCATGCAACTTGAGGTTGCTAAGCGGGTCAGAACGGCGGCTAATTTTTTGAACTGCAAAGCTCAAAGTCTGTTTTTATAATTTAAATTTCGAATTGATTTTTGATCAATAACTTCCTGCGTTTGCAAGACAAATGCGACATGCAATGCATACCAAACCGTCAGGTAAGAAAGACCTGTGGTGTGGATGAATTTGAACTTGAGAAGAATTTGATTGTAGAACATTTGGCATGATGGTTAAAAAAAATTTGAAAACAACAGGAAGCCAAAACTCAACACCGTCAACATAATGGCTTTGGCATATACTTCAAACCGAGAAGAAAGATAACGTCACCCATTTTCCAAAAGCTATAGCCCATACGTGATACTTAATCGTGCAGTAGCGGGCAAAACAATTTATTACGTTAGAACTTGTAACAAACGGATTGTTTTGTGAGATTTGCAACACAAACTTTGATAAATTAACTAAAAAGGAAAAATTATGCAGAAAGAAATATTTGGCTTAACGGTGAATTTCAACATTTTTTGGTTTAATAGCTTTGAAATTTCACATAGTATCAGCCTAAAATTTAGTTTGTGGACGTGTTATGCACTTTCAACTCGGCAGAAAAAATTGGCTTTAATGACTTGGCTGCCCTACCGATACGGTTTATTTTCGCAATTACCATGAAGATAGCATCTGCAGCCTGACCGATTGCAGCATGCCAACCCGTGGTTTTCCGTAGCGGTGTTGCTGTGAATTGATCATATTATTTCTTCAACTTTACCCTGTGCTTGAACTCCGTTATTTTTTAATGCGTTTTCGGGCTGGCATTGGACATTATAAACTTTCAATCTCCCTATATGAGATCATCAGTCTTTCGTCTAGTCACGTCGACCCAAAGTTACCTGGACGCAGATCATTTTGAACAGTTTATAATTATAACAGACTGCTCACTCAAATCGCCGCAGTTTTGCAAGGTATCCCCATTTTTAGCAACTTTAGACTGCTGTATCTCTTTATACGTCTAATATTCAACTTTGAGTTTATTCCTGATAAAAAAATTGTTGACTTGTGAGCGTCAGTAGTTCGTGCCTTGCGTTTGGTGTAAAAGCCTTAAATACGGGGGCATTGGCATTCTTGAAAAAGGCATTTTGACGTAATCGCACTTTTGTCCACCACCATGCGCTTGTTCAAATGTTTGCTGATAAATGTCACATGCTGAATTGTGGCTTGAACTGTGAATTAAAATGCCCGTAAACATATGAATTACCTGCCTGTTAAAAGTATAACTATTAAAACAGGTTGACCAACAGGGTTTGGAAACTCATAGCAATTGTCTAGCAAACGTTGCGAGAGTTCCGAGCTAGGAGCAAATGTTTTCGATATTTTGAAGTCTTTGGTAAATTTCACCCTATTCGCAGTCATCCCCCTCGAAATTGATCATCACAATTTTCCTTTTTGAATTGTCATTCAGCTCATTTCGCAAAGAAAAGACGCAAAGAAAAACCGAAACGTCGCTCCTGTCTGCACCTGCGCACCCGTGCGGTTACTACGAGGGCACGGCGACCATTTCCTTTGGCTTTCGTTAGCACACGGTCGAGCTCGCTTTGCTGTGTAAAGTTTGCTCATGAATGGGGTGTGGTGCGGACGCTTTCTTTAGCATTCCGTCGCCCGTTGTTCTGCACCCCGTTCCGTTTCTTTCAACCTATTTACACTGGCAACGACGTAGGAGTGAGCCTGAAAATCCTTTTCTTGTCCAACCGTGCTCGCACTTGTTCTTTTCCTTTTTGGCGGAACAAGAGCACGTCGGTGCAAAGAGAAAAGCGTGAGTGGATTTGTGTTTGAATAGACGGGATATGAATGGATCGGCCGTTATTTCTGCGGTGTCGCCAAGTGCTGGCTTGGCAGTGCACGTTGGTCGGCGTGCGGTCACGCGGTAACGAATTACTCAGTCGAAAAAACGTGCCGATTTTTCCGTATTTTCACTGCTGAAACAAATAATAGATTAAAAACGTTGCCTACGTGGACCCAGCAGTCAGAATGTGTACCTGCCCAACTAATGAGCGAACGCGGTGGCGTGATCGTCAGGTAATAGTGAAGGTTAGCGAAATCAAAGCAGTGCCAGCTTCGCTTGCTCTCGACGTTGTCGTCAGTCTCAGCAGCTCAGCACTCCTACACAGCGCTGAAGCGAAAATATGCGCTGTTTATGTTCAGTGGGCAGCAAAATTACTACAAGTGTAAGGAAGTTCACTCCCGGTTGCCACCGCGCGTTAGAAACCATGCTACGCGCTCTTCGCAGGTGTCAGTTTGTCTGCTTGCTTCATGTTACATTGACGAGATGCGAGAAATCAAGTGCTGTGTGCGACTCTGGTGCGCTTTAGTCAGAAGCTTCGACTTGATGCGAACTATGACAGATAAAACAGGAAGACGAATTCAATAACAACCTTTCTCTTTTGGCGCGTGTCACGAACTCTAGCGGCGCACTTTTGCCTTGTGTCAGACAGAAGTTAAGACTGCCATTCTTGCCAGCATGCCATCATCCTTTTCAGTTGACTCTTGAAACAAGTTTGGTTTGTTTCGTTCACAGTTTCTTGTCTCTACGAAATAACTCACCCTGCCGCGACGAATACGACGTCGCGCTTTTTTCCAGCGTTCAGTTCACGCGCAGGCAGACAGCAAGATTTGTCATTATCGGTTATTTGTTTGCCCGTGGTATTGGGGCGGGAGCGTTTGTGGCACGGGTGTCGTTGAAACGGCAGTCGTTAACCGTCGCTAGTTTTCAGGGCAGCGCAGCGTACAGTTATCGAAGTTAAGCTATGGTGCTTACGATAACGCATCACCATCGCAACGTGCGTGGTAAACGGCAAATTCCTGCTAATTTCGCAAAAAATAGCTGTTTTCAAGTCATCATCTTCGTGCCGACGATGCTCAGCAGAGGTTGTGTGAGAAGTTCCACAAGTCGCAGGTTTCAAGCTTTGTGTATGAATGGCAGTGACCTTCTTAGTTGCTTTACCAAAACGATTTCTTAAAACTGGTCTGTCTTTGCGCATGCTGGCCTGAAATGGTTCGACCGAAAGGGTTATGTACTTGTTTGTTACCCAGGCACTGCTTCCAACGTCACGCTTTCTACAGGATGGGTTTAAAACCGGGTGTGATGACACAATTGGCGCTTGAGAAAAGACGACGCAAGGACGTGTCACGCATGACGGCTCGGTCGCAGAAGCCTGATAACAAAAGCAATGGCGCAAAACTCTGCTACAGCCCAGATACGCGCTATTTTTATATCTAAAAGCCTGAAGCTTAACTCTGTCTGCCTCTGAATATGAAAGGCAGTCACACGCTTGAACTAAGCCCAAAAACCGCAATGCTTGTCCTCGCTTGATTTGTTGTGGAAGAAATTCATGTTGCTCCGGCTGCACGCATGCAAGTCAAGAAGTTGAAGATGTTCTGTTAGGTCGAAAATCAGTTCTTCATTTTGACGTGCTTTGCCTGATACCTACTGACACTTACTGAAAGTGCATCAGGCGTAGACTGGAAAAATTAATGATTAGGCAATTTTGTTGATCCAAACCCCGATAATATCCGAAAGAACTACACAATGCAATTTCCCCTACCTCTCTGTAAAGTAAGTTGTTCATGTTTTTGCAGGATCTGGATCATTTCGTAGCTAATACTTCACGTAGTTTTAAGTAGTCTGGTGTTTGCTTTTACTTTTACAAAAATAGTTCAGTTGGGTGAAAATAGATTTCATGTTAGACCACGCCGCCGCGCTTTCCAACTTAGCGACAGTACCGTCGATGCTTCCAGCCGAAAACGCAGGAAAGGTGAGTTTTGAAATGCATGCATGAGCTGGGTCTTAGACAAGCACCTGCAGCACGTGCGACTGCAGCGCAAGCAGCTGCAGCGACAAGAAAATCACTGTGCACAACTTTACCTGCGCGTATACTCTGTCCGGTTCTGTCCACTATTTTACCTCAGATGTCTGCGTTTCACAGTGGTTTTCTTGTCATCTGCGGCAAACGACGTAATCCTAGTTTGTTTCAAGCACGCGGGTTGCCATCCGCCACCTTTTCCGCAAATATGTTCACATTCTTGGTTGCAAATCGCATCGAACCATAGGGCACGGCATAATTACCATAAAGTTAATATGAACTGAGTACTTACGTCGAGGTTACGTCGACCGAAATAGTGTTGTATTGTTCTTTGAAGGCAGAAAATTACATTTTTGTTGAAGGTTCTTTGAAGAACGATGAGTTTAAGTTCCAACCTTAGTTAGGTTCGGTTTGTGCGGGTATTATCGGCTTTCCAAGTTTCGTGAAATGAAACGCAGTTCGAATTTAATAGCAAGCTATCGAATGCGTTCCCGCCCTTTTGAAACGCAAAGGAGCGTTGCCAATGTAACCTATTTTTCGGCGTTCGTTGCATCAATTTTCAATCGTCACACCATTCGATCTGGTTGCTTTGGGGCGACTCTCACTGATGACATGGCCATGGCTCGTCATTGTCTTCTTGCTTTTAGCTTCAGTAACGTAAAACCACTCTTTCAGAAGATAGGCTATAATATGGCCCGCTGTCTCTCCTAGACAAGACAATTTTGCCTCTGGCTGTCAGAGTGTTTGTGAATGTTTCTGGCCTGTAATTGACTTTTGAGGCCGTGGAGTGGATGAAACCGAGAACGTGTCGTAATAGGGTGACGTACGGTCATAAATGGTTTCTTTCAAACCTCTTCGTTGCACCATTGGTAATAATGGACTGATAAAAACTCTTGATGGAATTAGTTTTCGCGCGTGATGGACAAATCGTCACGGTTTTCTTTCAGTGGAGGCGCAGTCGAACAACGTATCATGTTTATGACGACCTACCCCCGGTTACAGCAGATTTTTTGCTATTGCCACGAAGATAATCATTTGATGAGAAATCAGTTCTTGACATAGAAGGGAGTTTTAATTTTTTGCGAAAATAGTGCGTGTTGTCGTAGGGATTTTCCAGAGATTTTCCAAATACAACGTATTAACTTTCTACAGATGGTAACTAGGACAAAAAAGATATTCGTCGGTGGCCTTTCCGCCAACACTGTCGTTGAAGATCTCAAGCACTACTTCAGTTCTTTCGGAAAGGTAAGTTTAACCCACTGGCGCGGAAGATGATACGAAGGATTATGTTACACGTAATTATAATCTATGTTTTGTTACCCGTTGCTTAGATCAAGAGCCTTTCTTCCTAGATCATTCGAGCTCATTCAATTACTTGATCTTAACTTCCTGCTGTTTTATTTCACATGGTCTGGTGTTATTCACTGTAAATGGCAACTTTGCTGATCTATCCATCAGTTCAAACGCTCATCTTATTTGTTACATGGATAAATGTATACGGTATCAATTCTGAAAAGCACAGTTGCCAAGGCTGTTGTCAACAAAAAGCGGGTCCAGATAATTTTGTTTTTATTGCTGTTTTTCGTTGAAAGCTGTGTTGCTGGGAATAAGTTTTGACAAAGCCTTGTAGCAGAAAATTACATTTTTGTTGTTCACGCACTTTCGTGAATAATTCAGGCCAGTCTTTGTTAGATACCTCTCGAGGATAAATGTTGAATTCCCACTTATGCTGATCACAATGGTGCTGCGCATTTTTCACAAGGAAGTGCATTCGTGCGTTCAATGCCACTGATCGCAGAGGTATTCGGGGATGAATGGCCGGTAGATTGTTTCCGTTAAGAACCTGTCAAATGCCCGTCCCATTACCCAGCCTCATTTCTGAACGCCTAATGTAAGTGAGCAATTGATGAAATCTCACCGGGTGGCCAACATAAACTACACGCCATGCATCACTCTTGAATCAGTGCCTCGCAGCAACGCATGAAATCGGAAACCACACATTTAGAAACATGCAAAAGTTCAAAAGCGGTAGTTAAGTGTTAGTTTACCTATAATTGATGGTTTGCTACAGTAGCTGGATTTTACTGATAGTGCTTACTGATGCGTAACTGGACTTGTGGTGGTGTCGGTGTCTTCTGCTCGACACTATACGATAGAGGCCATCTCCACCAGAGCTTATCGTTCCCTGGGTGAAGACGGGCATGAATAAAAAAAACAAACAGACCTTTGATACCACTCCTACCAGTAACAGTGACATATCCTGAAGCTTTTCGTCATATTCTTCTTGTCGCGACAATGATAATGATAGGAACAGATTTACTGAATGTACTTAACATTCTTGAAACTTGCCCAATTTTGTAAGAAGGCTGTGACTGCGATCATGAAGATTACTGTAACGAAAACTGAACTTTTTTCCAGTGGAAGAAAATATGCCCAACTGGGATTATTCGACAAAGGGAGTTTTCCAATATTTTTATCGAAGACCAGCCCTTGTACCTTTTTTCAGGGCACCGTAATTTTACGTATGCGGTGCAGTAAACTCAGCACATTTTTGGCCACGATGCGTAATATGGTGGACATTTTGAAACATAACTCAGTAAAATTTGCGATCTTCCAGATGACATTTGTTGGATTTGTCTTACATTACAACCAATATTTCGTACAGTAGATATTCACGGACTGAGACGCAAGTTCCCACTGCCTTTGTGTTTTTTCATTAAGCTAACTCCAGATATGTCAACTAACAAAAGTTGCGATTGATTTTAACAATTTAAACAGGTTTTTTGGGATTCGCTTGGACAATTTTTTCAGTCAAGAAAGTATATGACCATGACTTGATTTTGTATTTCAAGAAATTTTGAAAGCCTTATATCGAAATTAAGTGTTTGTAAAATCTCCGTAACCCTGTCTAGAATTGAAATGAGTTGGCCTCTCCACCGCTCCGGGCAACCCAGAACAAGTGCTGGAGGTGTCACATGTCACTGACCGTCTTCGACGAAAGACCGTCTGTTTTGGCCAAGTCACGTGTTTGTGCGGATGAGTGAGCACATCACACGTGCTAAGAGAGCCGCATTTCCCCCGCAGGCTGTAGTGTGACTTAGCTTAATTACTTCATAATCGCTTAATGACGTGGCTGAATTTGACGTACCTGCATTTACCATGTGCAAGTTAAAATCGGAAACGATCGAACTTAGTCACAGTTTCCGAGGAAACGAATCAGTTACAAGCTGCAGCCCGTAGCAAGCGATAATTGACCCGGGTTCTCTTCGGTAGCAATTCATTGGGACATGCTGGGGATAGAATTGTGTATTTAAAGTATGCTATGTTAGATGATGGAAAATCTTCTTTTCTCCCCTAGAATCTATTCATTCTCAAAACATTCGTAATTTATCTCGTTTGAATGTAATGAAACAATAAATGCTCACTGCAGATTGCAGTAATTTGTCATTCGTAAGCTCAATGTACAGCTTTATCGCCATCTACTTTCTGTTTGCGAATGGCTGGTGTCACTTTTTGCGAAGACGATGCACTAAACTGAGTTCAACGAAAAAAGACGTGTTTGGAAAAACGTCAATCAAAACTCTACGTTTGCTGCAAGCTTTCGAAGAATCAACCGACTAGGCTCCGCCTTAAACGTTTTGATGATTCGGACTTGCACATGTCTGTGTTCAACTACTTAGTCTCCACAAAGGTGTCGTAGTCGAATAAATCAGCAAATTTTTTAAATAGGAAATTGATTTTACATAACTCTGCACATCATCAGTCCTGACACCTTATTCAAACGCAGTTCATCCTCGTCACAGGCGTCTTAGTTGTAACAGCAGCGGCAAAACAATAACCGCTTTTTTGCCTTTTACCAGGTCGAAGATGCCATGCTGATGTTTGACAAGCAGACAAATCGACACCGAGGTTTGTATTTTGCTTTTTGGCTTAAAAAGCTTCCTGCGTAAATTTTGCAGCCCTGAGTTTTTGTGACTCGTGAATTGCGCTTTGTCAGTTGCTCCAGCCTGGTGACCGGTCACGGCGTTTCAAACTATTTACTATAGATGAGTGGTTAGGAAATTTCTTTGACTCTACCGATACTCTATTGCAGCGTGATCAACAGGGAAAACCTTATCACGTAAGTGAGGACACTGTAGCGTCGTAGTTGATTGAGTTTGTTTGCGTGCGTACCTGTACACGTAAACCAGCCAGTTGTAGTGCAGCGGTCATAATTTCATTGCGTAACGTAGACCAAACTTCGTTATCTGTTGAGCATTAAATCGGAAAAACAGCTCGAGATCCCTGAAGATGATGTGTGTTGCCGCGGTTAGTTAACCACAATGCATGCTGGTTTGAAATTGGGGGGGATGTGCGTGGTGAGGGTACAGAAACTTTCCAAACATCTGATGATCGTGAACAAGCAGCATAACCTGATGCATCCCTGCGCCTGTCGCAACGAGGGCACGCAGCGGCGCGCAGGCACTGATGTTCTTCGTCGATTTGGGCAAGGGTTGGCTCCTGCTGCGCGCGAAGGGCCAGTCCACTTCGTTTAAGGCTGCGGGGAGTCTGAGGTATTGCGCTTGCTGTCAGTGCTCGTTCACCAACGTCGAAATTTGCTCCGTTTGATAACGGTGACGTCAGGAAGAAGGTGGCGCGCCACGTCATCGGTGCTGACACGTGTACCGGACCTCAGGTGCTGATTTTAACTGCCGGTCAAAAGGCATTTACATTTTAAGACTCGACCGAAACACCGTGAAAGTCTCCGGAGACGTTTTGGGGAGGTCACGCACTAGGTGGTCCAAAACTGGTTTTCCGAATTCAACATTACTGCACTGATAATGCTGCGCGATTCGCGTTCCCCGCTCACCACCTGTAGCAGAGAAAGCTTGTATCATTACACTTAGTGTTTGCACGTGCTACTGGTTAGCCGTCACGTATATGCTTTAGACTAGTTTCCAAATGTTTGCAGCTCCGACGATCTGATAGTTGTTTCGACAATTCTACCCCGCTTTTGCGCGCAAACGCAGCACTCTCAATATGTTTTGAAGCAGCACATAACGGTTAGAGAGCAAAAGGTTGTTTTAGCGGTTTGTTTTCGTTTTGCACAAATCGGCTGCTTTAATTAGTTGTAACAAACGTGTGTCTTTTTAGCTGGCTTGCTAATTGTTAGCATTAGCTGATAGCAGTCGTGAGAGTTCGGTGTTTTGTGTAGTGTGCGAGTCATAGCTTTAGATGATATTTTTTCGTCGAACGTTTGTGTGTCGGGTGAGGTAAATATCACTGTACCTTGTAACGGTTTTCGTTCTTGGGCTGATGATTAAAGCACTTTTTATGACTTTCTGGTGGACTGACGAATTTGGCTAGAAGATATAGATATTCTTTAAAGGTTTGCTGAATTGACTCGAAGCTAGTTGAGCCGTGGTTACAAAAAGTCTTAGGTATACGTAATGACGTGAAACACGGGAAAAACAATTCAAAACTTTGAATTACACTTTTAAAATCACTGGAGAGCTCTTGTGAAGCTTTGGTGCGATGACTACTTTGAAGTTGGTACAGCGAATGGCGACTGGAACTAAATCTTACCATGCAGCAATTCTACCGTCGTGGATGCTTTGTTCCTTTCTTTAACAAGTCCAGTAACTCTAATACTAATGCCGGTTGCTTACGACTAGCCAAATAAACATATTATTACAGACGTGCTTTTGTGCTAAGGAAGCTTCTTGTGGCATGTCTGTGCATGCTGCGCCATTCCAAAGCTTTATTCCACAATGGATGTTAAAACACTTGTGATTGACAATGACTGTTTCTCTCCGGAATTGTTTGCTTTCTTGGAAATACTTGCGTCCCTTTTCGTTGGTAACGAAACGCTGCCATTAGTCAGCTTGTTTGTAAAAGTCAAAGAAAGCGAAGTATTCTGTTCATAGGGACAATAGATATTAGTAGACATTTGTGCGATATCAGCGCCAAAACGCGTTTCTACTTTTCCGAGCAATTCATATCCTCATCGTCCCTGACAACGCGCTTGAATTGCCAGGTGCGTTGTATTCTTCGGGCAAAACGACAAATGCCCTTAACAATGGCAAATATCGCTAGATTCACAATTTCAACTGGGCGTTTATTTTGTGTGGCGTTGTTATTGCAGAGAAGACGCCACGTCACTCTCCGCTCGTTTTTCAAGGCTCTTAACTTGTTTTGCAACAAGCCCGAACAAGAGCTCTTGGGCTACTGTAGACGAGCGAACTCCGGCATCCACGTCGATGTCCTTCAGCTGCGGCGCCGTCCTCGTGCGGCAGCCACTGCTTTCTTACAGGCCTTAATTGTAAAATAGGAGCTCTTTTCAGTGAAGGGGGTCGATGGTGCTTCAAAGCGCAGCTGCTTTTTGCTGGAGTGCTGCGCTCGAACTGATTGAACACCTGGATGGCTTGTTTAAGCGCACGACGTGCCGTAATCCGTCGTTTCGGACTGTTCCGTCGTGCTCGACGATAGTCAAATTGGTGAAACAATGGAAGTCTTCCCGCGTTAGCAAACAGCTTTAGCGACTTGTGGACTTGAAAGCGCCGCAATCGGTAGCGTTGAAGCCAGGGGCTCAGTAACTTGCGACAGAGCTTTTGACGTCAGTTTTTCGTCACCTCCTTGTTCGTTGACCGCCGGCATCATCGTGATTCAAACCAAACCGGTAAACGCCATGCATTCCTAATTTGCAACTACAATGACGCAGACGTCGTCAAAGCGGTTATTCAGTGTCTGTCGACCGCGCAGCAGAAAGTTAACCTGAAAAGACATGTATTACGTTTGTTTGATTCAGTGCGCGTTGCCAGTTGCGACGAAATTTTCGCACGTGCTGTTCGTGTTACCGATCCAACAACTCTTAATTGCAAGAGTACCGCTGTTAATTACAGCCACTGCTGTAGCGCATAATGTAGCTTCTCTAATTGGCGGTATTATGGCAGGAAGCAACGTGGCGGGTGCATGGCAATTTGGGATTGGTCGTGTTCGTCAAGTGAAACCAACTCGATTTGTCCAGTTACAGGCCATTAAGGCGTTCATCAAATGTGAGATACTCCAGTGGTGTATTTTGTATCCCTTCAGCGAACGCCCTACGAGTCCGTGTGTGGAGGTGACAGTACCACGAAAACTATTTTGTCTCCAGCATAATCCCACTTTGTGTTCAGCGCTTTAACCGTATCCTTGCCGTTATGCTGCTTTTACTTATGCGGCCGCGCTAAGAAAAGTCTCGGCTTGCCTCTTGAACAAAGGCCGCGATGGCAACTTGTTGATCTAAGGCGGTGGTTTCTCGCCCATTTCACTCGCGATCTGTCAAGTTTCAGCGCTGGCGTCGCGAACTTTAGTTAGAAATCCTGCCAAAGCAAACATCAATTTCTTACACGTAAGGACCTTTTCTGATTCAACAAAATTTCGTTTTCTGTAAAGAGTTGAGTGTCAAGCGTGTGATATAAACGGCTTTGGGCGTTTTATATCCCGGATCCATCCCGGATGCAAAAATCCTGAACGCATTTTAAGTCCTTTTTGAGATACTGCAGAGGATGTAGTCAAAATTTGATATGTTAAACACTATGCATTAAGTGCGACTCATCATCAAGGGCCTCTATTGCTGGGAAACATTTGTGAAAACTGCATCGGTGTTCCTGATTGTTTTTTACTTGTGGTCATTACTTTACCTTATATCATTATTACCACCCACTAATTTTTTTATAGGTTGTTGTCGTGGCGCGCCTATTCAATTACGGCGCTTCGTCAATGACACAGTCAATAAACCAGCCCATTCTTTAGCTTCGTTGCTCTGAAATTTGCGCGTAACGTGCGTGCAGAAAATGAAAAGCCTCTATCACGGTGCTTTTAACTGTGGTCGTAAAACTCCTTACAAAAGCTTCTGAATGTGTTTGGCCTTCGTTTCCGTAGTTCCAACAGCATTTGTTTGCAGTGTACGACATTACTGCTCTCTTCTGAGTTACACGCGTCGTTCGAGGGTGAAAAATGAGGTTCTAATGTTGACTGCCTTGACGAAACTATTATGTAAATTATTCTTCCCGGATTGAAACCACTCTTATAATGACTTACACATACTTTGCGTAGGCACAACAGCTAAAGTAATATTGCAACGTTATCGTTTCAGGATTTGGATTTGTTACTTTTGACAGCGAAGACCCGGTGGAAAAAGTTTGCGAAATACATTTTCACGAAATCAACAACAAGATGGTAGGTTTCATGGGAAGCACGGATTGACTTCTTGCTTTGCTACAGGCGCCTTTCAATTGCTGTTGACTGTTTCACTGTTACATTATCTTCCGCTATTCTCTGAAATGCAACTTGATGTTATTCTTCACTAGATTGAGATATTTACTCACAGGCGGTTTTAGGCAATATTTTCTATATTTTTAGATGATTGTGTGGTGCTTCTACTGAAAGGGAGAAGATAGTGGTGTTCACACTCGAAGCAAAAGTAGTTTTTGTCTCACATTGAGAAGTGTAGTAGATGTTGTCGAACTTGTTCTTGGCAAAGTTAATACACGGTTTTGAATTAGGCAAACACCGTCGTCAGCGTGTTGTTAATGTTTGAATATGCAGATATTTTACGAGGTATTCATGCAATCCTCAACTTGATGCATCTGCCCTAAATAACTGCAGTACCTTGTTCAGATTTTCTTTTAATTGCCTTCATAATTGACAATCGTTGGTCTACCTGCACTTGAAAAAGCTGCATTGCTTTAGTAGCTTCATTGGTATTTGTGATCGTTGCGTAGCACTTGCTAAACTTTTAGATCAACGAAACCAGTTTTGATGAATTCATTGCAATGTACGTCAGGACCAGTGTTCCTAGTCACTGCCATCACTGTAAAAGAACAGTAAACGTTAAAGTAATATACGTAGGTTTGTTTTGTGTAACTGCGCAATCTATTTAAATAGTTTCTTATTCGTCAGTTTGATCGGCTGTTTTTCGCTTCCTTTTATGCTTTTTCATAGCTCAACAAGCGCGTATAAAAGACGTGAAAGACTTCAAAAACTAAAGTATCTATGATTTTTCTGTAGTCAATGCTTTTGCGAATGTGGTGTAACAGTTGTCACAACACCTCAAAAACGAGCTAGATTTTTACTGGACATGCAGAAGTGGTTTTAAAGATTGCTTGATAGAAAGCGTAACTTGGCATTGTGTCGCGCGCAGCCATGAAGTTAGTTAATCAGTGACACGCTCACCTGCTGTCCGGTGTGATTTAAAGGGATTCACCAGAAATCTTAGGCAACAGTTCGTATATGTTTACAATCTCGTGGTTTTATCAATGCCAATCCTATATTTTATGCGTTTGACTTCGAGGAGGGTCTGGAAGGCAAACTGTGCAAAGACTACAAAAATATGGGGAGACGGCAATTCATCGAAATCTCCAAACAGTCAAAGCTTTTTCTGTTGCTAAGTTTACTCCACGTGCAACAATAGCAACCACGCAAACAATGTCTTCTGTAAACTCCACGATCAAGCCTAATTTAGATACCTTGAAATTTGTGACAGGGTTTTTCAAGGGCGCGCTAAGTCACAGAACAGAAACAAAAGAAGTGTTATTTATCACTTTAACGACGGCTTGTTCTGCAGGTCGAGTGCAAAAAAGCACAGCCAAAGGAGGTGATGCTCCCCACGTTAACCAGAACTGCACGGACAAGGTCATATCCGTATGCCGATCCTTCCACCTACGTACTCGGTAAGTGTCACAGTCATGCGTGATCACACCCGCTGCTTATTTGTGAAACGTTTAAGTACTTAAAAATCTCGATATAGTGACCGTCCTTCATATATGTTTTTGATTTCCCTCCCGAAAAGATAACTAAATTGCTCACTAAACTTTTGAAAGAACTTCTAATCTAGCCACTTGTCACTCCTTCTTATTCTCATGGTCACCTCTATACCGTAGTGTGTTGCCTTGTGTTGCAATGAAACTTTCCGTGAGTTTACGAACGCGTGATACTGACGGAAAGACGATTCTGAATTGACTCTAGCAATAATGGAGGAGCAGGAACCTGGCCAGGTTTACGCTGTTGGAGGAGCAAACATGAAACTAAGGGGTCGCATTCATAAACGCAAGTCAAATCTATATAGTGAAACAAAGCTTGCACGAGATACAAGGGAGGGAAGATAATTTTGCCTACTGATTGCCCAACCTCGTTTCAAATTTTAAAAGAATGGCTGAAAAATGGTCATCAATAATTATAATCGTCAAATTTCCTCCAAAAATTTCAAAAGATGCTTGAGACTCATACCATTAAAAACGTTATAAAAATAAAGTTATGTTGCAGCAGCAACTTTCAAAATGTCACTGTGCACTTTTGCGTTAGCTCAGAGCAAGATATTGGGCAGCGTTCGCTGTGCTGGTCAGTTTCACGTCTTAACAATCGTCTTGTGTTCTTGGTAATCACAAAGCTAAATAGAAGGAATTGATCAAACGGAAGAAGTTGCTTTTCGAAAGCCTTAGAAATGATTGAATCAAACATAATTTGTTGCATGCTTCTAAGTTTTTTCTATTTTGATTTACAATGACAACTCAACTTATGTTCCTTATTTAGCATTTCATAACTTACTGATCAGACCACGCCTCCCATAGGCCAAGTCCTGTTACTGGAAGAATTGTTACAAATCTTTCCACATTTACCACTGCCTTTATGTTTGAAAAAGTTTCAGCAGGGCATGGTGGCCGTGTGCCTTGCTCCAACTTTTCATGAAAGCACCAATGTGCTAGTTTTCAGAAAGGAAGCACGATCGTAAAGTGTTCTGACCTATCCGATTGTTCCACGCAGTTTCCCATGTACGTGTGAACTAAGCATACTGACTGTGAAACGTGGCATATTCGTCGGCAGGTATTCCCGGATTAACGTACGGAAGACCGGCAACTGCTGCCTACGCGGCTTACCCTTCTGCGGCTTTCGCGGCTTACCCAGGAGCGCTGAGTAAGTAGAGGAGCATATCTGCGCTGTAGCGTAACGAAGGGTTCTTTTGGTGCAAACGACGCTTAACGAGGTGTCTTGCGGTTAAATGCGTTTCACTCAAACATGCTTAATGCTACATGTTTGTGACGACGCCGTGCAACGTTCATGCTGGTGCTAGGCCTCGCTTGCATAAACCCACCAGCCTGTGCATGCAGTGCAAACCTGGTTACTGCTGGAGCAGCTACTGACTTGCTTACGGGCAACGTGTTCGTGTAGTGTCTCCGTTATTTATGCAAACGGTAGCTTTGTTCCAACGCAAAAGCGAATGATTTAGAAATTCCTTATGAAACTGGAGACTGGAGCAGGTAATTTTGCGTTACAAAAAAGAGTAATTGAAAAAAAGCGCCACCCTTGTGACACTCGCGTTATTTTGCATCGGTGTCAGAAGTTAGCTTCGCTGGAGTTTTATCTGTACCTTTGGTAAAATGCAGATATTTAGATGGACTATATTTAAAGCAACAGCAAAACAACAGCGCCTCGACCTTATAGATGACATTCATTTTGCGATTAATCGGTGTTGGAACACAGCAGTGCGATTGTTGGGAATTTTCGCTCATCACTAAGTACGCGAAGGAGGATTTTCTGGAGACGATTGCGATGAATGCGCTCAGAGCCTCGTCGGTCGAGCTTCATCCGCGCCGCAGCACTCCAATGCTTCGACTGGTTTAAAAAAAAACAATGCGAACATAAGCTGTACTCTATTAAGCTGACAGAAATCTCTAATATTCGTAGAATCTGCTTAGAAGACAATTCCAATTGTCGGAGCAATGCAGTTTATTGATTAACAACAAAATGCGCTCGAGCTTATCTGTCCCCTCGATCGAAGAGTCCGACTATTAACTCCCGCAGGCATCTTTTCATGGCCGTTGAAATCATGCAGCAAAACCACCGCTTAAGTTAGGAAAATCAACCTGTATATGACTGTCAAGGCTCGTCTTAACAGCGAGACTCATTGCAGTTGTTACGATTTAGGCTTCATTGACCCACAAGCGACAGCTGCAGCCGGTGCGGGAAGCACTTTCTACTCTCCTAACATCGCTCTAGCGCCATCCCCGGCGCCCGGCACGCCGTCTCTCGCGTACACTCCTGACGCTGCAACGGCAGCTGCCATGGCTGGCTTAGCTAGGGTCGGCATGACTGCGGTGGCGCCCGGGGCGCGCTTAGAAGCTATCGCTTCGGCGAACCCGGCATCGGGCATTCAGCAAGTTCCGGCGTCAGCGAACGACCTGAAAAGGGATTTCGTTGCATCAGGTGCGCCCTCTGCCGCTTGTAGTGGTTCATGTCTAACGTATGCCACATGCGTGCGTTTTTCGTTTGCTGAAAAACGCTTTGTGCGGACTATAGATGCAGTGTGGTTATCGTAATATTGTCAACGCTTGATGAGATGTAATGTTTCAATGATTATGCTCAAGTTAATACGCTTGTTGTATACCGCGTGCTGCTTCTTGTTTCCTGCTTTATGAAAACTTTGTAAAAGCTCAAAGCTGCTGCATGAAAAAGACGCGTACAACTGGCATGCAATGCTTTCCTCAATCATTTCTTTAATCATACTGATTCACCGCAAAGTAGTGCTATTAAGCCTTTTTTTCACGAAAGTTCTGACGTAAAGAACCAAGTGAAGTAGTAATTAAATAAGGGATACTTTGTTCAGTCCTGAACAGCTACGCCCCGACCAGCGCTCCCGCGATCGCGAGCTACCATCCATCCCCATCGCCGGGCGCAAGGACACTGGCAGGAACCGCCACTGCAGGGGAGCTTATTGCCGCTGATCCTGCGTTTGCTCAGCACATTGTCAGTCAAACCACATCTCCTCACGCGGGCGTTGCAGCAGCCATCCCCGGTGGCTTGGCAAGCCACTTCGCGTCGGTAAGCTGTCAGCTATTTTGTGAACTAGATCTTTTTGTGGGGCTCAGCGAGATTATGACATCAACGTCTCATGCGTTGTGCGTTGGATTTCTGGTAAACGTTGCAGTTGCTTCGGTATTTTCTTCGGAACTGACTTAATTTCTGATAAATGCATCAGGTGATTGTGACCCCGGTAAAAACTGCGATTAAGTTATGGAAGTCAACTCTTTTCATGTGTTTTTCTTAAGGATATTGACACACTATACTTTTTCAAAACTAGTGACTGCATTAGGACGTAATGTCGTATCATATATCTGCTAAGTAAACGTCACGCCAAGGAGCAGCTCCCTTGTTTCACTGCCCTCGTGAAGCTTTCCAGAGTTTTTTTTCCATAAAGTTCCATTGACAGAAGTCAACTTTAGTTTTTTTCAGTTTTCATTACGACACTGCAAAGCTTCGCCACCCTAATCAGTTGCTTTTACCCAACAGGGTCATCTGATCGGCCTCACCTATCCTTAGAAATGGGTCTGTGGAGGAAGATGCACCTGTTGCCGCATCAGTTCATCTCGTGCTCGGCTGTACATATGCACATCTGTGGCGCGATACCTCGCCTCGTTTGTCATATTGCTTTTATTTTGTTCTTTACGCTTTTCGTTCTTTGCTTGTGGACGTTGTGTTTGGGCGCATGGTACAGAAACACGCGACCAGGACACAGTTCCGAACACCCCGTCACTGTAACGTTGGTGTGCGCATTTCCAGCTCGCAGATAAAATGGGTTTAAGTGTCTTTTGCTTAGCTCTGAGGGCCGCTTGCTGTTGTTGTTTGTTATTTTTTTTTGTTTTTTATTCGCCTTGCACGCGTTTAAGTAAACACTCTGTGCTGTTCGGCGTATTCAACCGTCTCATTTACGCTCCTACGACAGTGCTGCAAACATTTGTCATCTTTTTTGCGGCGAGCTCGTGTTTTTTCAAGCTGGCCTGTGTTTTGGCTGATGAGGTCGTAGTACACAGTTGTCTCTCTTTGTCACTGTGATGTCACGGTTGCAATACTCCAAACAAAATGAGCTTCAAGAACGTCTCGTTCGTAGATTTTAGACCGTAGGCATCAATAACTTATGATTTTAACCCCTATACCCACCTATAGTGCTCAGTAGGAGCTACCTGTGTGCTTCGAGACTTTTGCACCGAGCAAGTAGCTGTCCTGTTCTGCACAAAAAGTACAACATTTTGTCTTTTCTCATCAAGCTCAAGTAGGAAGCAATGCAATTGAAAAATACATATTTTCATATACATTCCGTTTATTTGCCTCCATGCATCTGCATTCTATGCAGTCCAGTACATCTGTAAACCTGACGTTATTCACTTGAAGAAAAGCAATGTGATAGAGAACGTGTTTCTGCGTAGACAGTTGATTTTGGTACAGCTTATTTTCAGCAAAACACCTTTAAAAATGGATGTTGTTAGGTTTAGCTGCATTTCAAGTGACATTCTTCATTTACGCTGTGCGATGTTTCATGTCCCAACCCCGGAGCGTTTCTATTAGAGTATCAAAGTTCCACCCTTCGCGAATAAAGTAGATGGCTACTGGTAAGAACTTAGGGCCCAACGTAGACAGCACGTTGTTACCGGTGTTTTGGCTGTTAGCTTGGTGTAAGGCTTAAAATTTAGTTTATAGATTTGGTGTGGATGATGCTTGTAGGAAATGTAGTGGGAAGAGCTGGTTACATGAATTTTTACAACGCTACAAATGCTTTCAACGATTTCAATGTCTCGGTTTTTCATACGAGTTTGCTGCAACACTTCCGATCAATATACCGGCACTTGTCCGATGCTCAGTTTGTAATCTTCCTACATTTTCTCTCTCAAAAAACCTATAACAATTTTGAATGATTGGAAGTCCACGTTTTCGGATGATTGGTTGTTAGGAGAGTGGCTACCAAGCAAGTTTCATTACTAGGGCTGGTTGAGAATGTGCCATATTCTTTGTTGCAACACCACGGTAAGCTTCTTCGCCTGAAAACAAAGTAAACAAAAGAAAGCATGTCTTTTGTTCCCAGTCTGTGACGCCCGGATGCTTTGCACTCCATAGGTCTTTCCTGAAGCATGCGACTTGCTCGATGTGTTGAGTCTGTTAACGCATACATTTGTTGAACTCATTAAGCCGCACCAAAACTCAACCTGTCTGGTGCCTTTTTTCGCGACCAAAACCGTTAACGTTTCATCGCGGCGGACATCCACTGATACATATCATTGTGAAACTAGATCCACCTCTTGTCTCGTTCCTTTCACCAACATGTTGTCCATTCCAGTCAGTGGCATCCGCGTTCTTGTACAGTTTTCTGCCCTGCTTTTGTAGCTCGCGTTTTCGTTGCTCGTCCGGCTGTGTAACCTGTCAAGCGTACTAACAACTTGTAGGCGACTAACACTCGTAATTGAATCGCATAATTGCTTGCAGCAGCTGGTTGTTAATGCTTCGCTTTGGTAGTTCGTGGCTTTACTGCGGTCGAATCCCTCTGTCCCAACAGGCGTACTGATCAAATCATAGGCACTGGTAGACTTTTTTAGTTAACAGTTTGTCATGTTCAAAGGACTTGTTACTGATGAACTGCAGTCACTAATGCAAGTACGAATGTTGCAAATACTGCGAGATGCCTTAGTTACCTGAAGTTGCTAACACCTGGGTTTTGCTTTCATCGCGCGTTGTCCAACTCGCAGCTCTGATATTTTGTGTTGGCTTAGTCGATGATTTTTCGATTTATGTTGCTTTCAACACTTTAACGTAGCAGCTTCGGTTCGATTCTTAACACTACACAAGTAGCTGATTAGCTGTAGTAAAAGTAACAGTTATTTTTTCTCTGCGAAATGGGTTGGTGATGTAATCTTCGATACTTTCATTGTTTCAGCGAGTTTTTTGACACTGTGTGATTCACCAAGCTGATGCTTTTCGACTTTTCTTCAGGTAGAGCCCTAGTGGCCGCGATATGTAATCTGCGCGGCGCTTTTCTTTCATCTCGTGCTGTTCCTGCCGCAGTTTACGCTAACGGCGCAAATGCGCTCAACAAAAGTACAGTCCTTTTGACGACATTCGAAAAGGCTTACGTGTAACTCACCAATAAAACCGTTAACTTTCGTTTTTTTGCAAACGTCTATATCAGGGCCTAAGTTTTTCTGTCTCCATGCAAAAGAATGGTTGGGTGCGGGCGATGCGAGCGACACAGTGTACTGCTTGTTCCGTTTGCTGAATCGTTTTTTTCAACTCTGTGCTTGTACATAAGCTCCTCCGTTTATCATCCTGTGCGTTTACCTTGCGAGCTGATGCGCGTGCCGTTACTTTACCTGGAGTCTCGATGTCGGAACAATCCTCTTCTCGGATGGCCGCCGTTCCCGCAGGTATGCGGGGTTTCATTCAGCGGCGTCGCCGTGCAACGCATTATACATTAGTTTAGTTTGGTAGAGTAGCACTCAGCCAAAAGTGCAATCAAAAGTCGGTTCGTTTCCCAAACGCCCGCGCGAGAATCAGCAAGCGACCAAAGTGCTAGTTGACGTATCATATGTTTCTTACGTTCCTTGTTGTATATAGCCGTGTTTGCTTTCAAGTTCTTGTGCATTTTTGCGTCAATAAAACTACCGCTCACAACGCATTGCAAGATTTAAGCTCAAGACTAACGTTTCAACTCATTAAGCTTAACGGCGGATTCATATGAAGTGACGTTAGTGTTGACATAAGCCATTGACCTTGTTTGCTCCCTTAGGATGGCTTCAGTAATTTTATGGAAATTTGCCATAGAGATTTTTTTGCGGTGTTTGCTCACATCAAACAAATTTTGGTCTAAGTTGAAAATGTCGAGACGTTTGTTCAGCATAAGGTTTGAATATTTGAAGCACAGTTATTTCTGGGCGAATTATAATTTGATCACTTCCAGCAATTCTGACTCGTGTCAGAGTCTATAAGAGCATTTGTTTATGACTGAGTACAATCCAGGATTAGGATAAATTCTGTTATAATAATAAGACAGACATCAACCCCATGAACGGCTTGTGTTGAATATACCTGCTATAACAGTTCCACTTTGGTGCCCACGTTGAAGTGGTTTAAAACTGGATATAACCACTAAGTGCGTATACCAGGTGTGCATGACTTGGGGCTGCGGATAATAACTTATACGGCCGCGCCCATCTATGGACCCCTGCTCAGGTTTCTTATGCCATGACGATAATGACGCATAATGCAGTTTTCAATTAAATTTTAAAAGTAGTTACAATACACGTATTAAGTTGATTTTTTCAGTAGCTTATTTTTTACGCCCTTTGTCGAGCAGTCCTAAAGCTCCGGAGGATTAGGCTACTACCTAGATGGCAGTGCATACCTGACATGTGAAAACATAACCTGTGCAGTGTGCATGAGGTCTCCAATGCCATTTTGGTAAAAAACATCTTGATGCACCAGCAAGCTTCTTTATCGGACCCACATGAGGCAATTCGCTGAGGAGACAGGTCGAATGCCCATGACTCGTGTTCAATTTCGGTTGCTGATCGTTAACTTGTCAAAAAAATTTGCCATTTTTGGTCAGAGAAACCTTACGAGCATGAATGGTAGAAAATTATCCCGAAAATAAACGTTCATGCCTCAACCTAATTTGCCTCTTTTGTACGTATATCTGAAAGCTTCCAACAGAGGACGACATGGATCTTTCACAGACCGCCAATAAGGGCTTCTGGCGGAATGTCAGAATTTTTCGTGTCTTTTTTATGTATAACCCACGTTTTTTGGGTGAAATTGTGTTGTTTTTTGAAATAATAATAGTTTTAGACATTCAACAAGTTACTTTTTAGAGCCTGATGAGCTTGAGAATAATTGCTGCTTTGTTTAAAAACCGGCCAGTGCGCCAGAAATGTTTCAGTAAACCTGGGTCATATTGGGACAATTTTTAGCGTTACTTGGCATATAGAACCAATGGTGCATGTTTTTCATGGCAACCTTAGCAGGATTTTAATACGTTTTGAAACCTACGTGAATAAATTCATTAAAAAGTGTAGCATTTCAGTACACTTTTAGGCACGGGTAAATGAGACAATGGATAAATCCCATTCCTTTATTGATACGTAAGTTGAACACCCCCATCCATTTTATAAATCGATCCACTTGGAATTCATGGAAGCGCTGTATTCTAACAACCGTGACCCATCCATGCGTATGACGTTCACTAATGCCACATGGTGCTTGAGTTGCATCAAAGTAATTGTGCTAGCGCCATCAAGCGTATGCTTTTCTACTACGGCCATATATCTATCTTCGTATTCTTTTATGTATTTGTATGTTCCTTGTTACTGACATGCATGCTTAAGTCTACTGCGTTGCGTGTGGGAATGAAGACGTTGTACAACACGATCATCAATCATCATGTAAAGTAACTTAGACACACTGCGGCTGGCACTAGCGACAATGTTGTGTATCTCTGACCTGTACGAAGTGGCGTCATGGCTACAGGATCATAGGTGTCTGCCTCCACAGCCTTTTAAACAATAATCACTTTTCAAAAGCGACCTTTTCTCCCAAATTTATTTAAATCTCTCAGTATTGAAGCCAGGACGCACTGAGGCAAGCAATTTAATGGAGCCTCGCTACTGCTATAGCCAGCACTATCGAAATGGAGTTCAGAGAAATATGACGGAGACAAACGTTAATTGTAGAGATACCCAGTCTGGGAAGCAATTATGTCTACCTAGGAAGCAGACCCTTTTCAGATTTTTTTTGTTGCGTCAGTTTTATTTTAACAGCAGTAACGAAAAAGGCTTTCCCGGGTGGTCACCGCGTGGTTAGCGCAAATGGTCGCAGAGCAATAAACACACAATACAAGATTTCGTCAAGGAACACAAGGTGTTAGATAAAACCGTCACGTGGCCAAGTGCTCGCCCACAAAAGCATACAGGTTGCAACGCGTGCATGCAATACGCACAAAAATATTGAGGCGTAATGGCAGTCAACGCTCAACAACATGACAAGGAGGTGTTAGACTGTGTACAGCCGCTGCAGGAGTGTTGGTCCTCCTGGTAAAAGGTACGTGGATAGGCTAAGGGCGAGGCAGTGGTTTTCAATCTGGGTTGCTGCCACCAGAGACGCCCTGAACCATTTTTGGAGGGGTCACGAGTTGATATTTTATGTACACAGCTGCATTACATTTGCTTTATTTGAGTTTTAGATGGGGGTCTTTGGGTAATAGTGGGTTGCTATATTGGGTCACGGTTAGGCGCAGATTTACCATTAGGCTAAAAAGGCTCAAGCCTAGGGCCCCCGATTTTAGGGCCCAAAATATTTGTGAGTAATGAAAATTTCCAGCATTGTTTAAGTAATTATAGTTGTATTTTTGTTTTGGTTCAGCACACGTTGTCTTGCTATGCCGCTAGCAAAACATCTCTATCGAAGAATGAGCGCGAAGGATTGAAGTGAATGACGATGCATTCTCTTTTTATGACGTCGAGAATTGGATATTGTTGCGTATAATGCGTGGAACAAAAAGCCTGAATCCATTTTTCAGATTACACGAGCAGGGTCGTAACGAGGTTAGATGGCGCCCGGGGCAAGAATCAAGTTTTGCGCCCCCATGTTCGAACCTGAGGTCTTTCGGAAGCAACTTTACTGGATTGAAGAAAGTACTTGCGACATTGTTGGGACTTTTCGGTGCTCCCTCAGTCGGACCCCCCACAGTGATTCGGTGCCCCCGCAGTGATTCGGCACCCCCATAGTGATTCGGCGCCCAGGGAATTGCGCCCCCCTTTCCCCTTGTACACGAGGCCAGTGAGGTACTTTCATTCGGTCGAGGTCCAATCCTGTCGCCACGGAGGGGTTTGGTGGTCTTAGCCCCTCCAAACAAAGCTCCAAGCCCACCAAATTTGGAGAGGAAACACTATATATCAGTGGAGTTTTTTTTCAGTTTTCAGAAGTCAGGCCCCACCTGCACAAACGTAAAGCCCCCTATTGATGGCTTTCTGGCCACGGTTCTTCCCATGTATCTCTCTTGTTGCTCTTTATGGATAAGATACGGGGTAAAGACAAGACTAGCCTGCACTGTAGCCAAGGCTGCAGATATTCAATGGAGAAAAATGTTAACTGTTGGCAACACCGCGCGTGTTGAGCTGGGATGTTTCTTTGACTTTAATTGTTTTGTAGCAATCTTGGACCATTCTTTCTACCGCTCAATGCGTAGAAAATTATTTTAATACCGTTGAACGAGACACATATCTATATGTATTAGTAGGCTAAGGTCAATTTGTAGCTGGAGCTTATTAGCTTAGTTAGCAAAGTGAGCTTCACGTGTAAGATTTTTTTCAAAGTAATCAGGATAACGGTGGATCTAGGTCGAAGCATACATATGAGAGTGGTTCTAGCAAGCGAAAGAAAGCCACTGCCAAAGCAGATGCACTACAAGCTGTTATTGAAAAGACGAAACCAATAACCCAGTTTCTTATTGTGCCAGACGGGTTTACACCAGAGCATGGGCGTCGGAAGAATTTTTTCCAGGAGAGGGGCACTAAAGGATTTTTCCAAAATTTTTTTAGGGGGGGCAAAAGTGATGAAATTTGTTTTTTTCTCGAAACTAAGAAAACAAACTTTTTTGCTGAAAATGTCAAAATCCAAGGGGGGCCTTGCCCCCGCACTTTCGACGCCTGTGCACCAGAGGTGGCTACGGATCTAGAATGCCGGAGTCGACTCCGGCAGGATCTTGCGTTTTTATTTCGGACCCGGCGCCAGAGTCAAAATTTTGTGAAATAACGGACCCCGTTCCGGACTCACTTTTCATTTTTAGCAGCAGGAGTCTGTGCGGTTTTCATGTATGGCATTTCTTAGGTAAAAACATTGTTGAATCTCGGTTGCATCGATGTTAGCCGGAGTCTGAACAGGAGTCAGATTCTCAAATTTGAAATTTTTTCGGACCCGGATCCGAATTCAAAAATTTTGGAACAGGAGCGGAGTCAGAGTTTGAAAATGTGACTACGGCAACCTCTGCCTTCCAGAAGGGCCCCAATTCAAAATAGCTTAGGGCCCCGAAAATGAAAATTCGCCTCTGGTCGCTGTGTAAAAGGTTTGAGTACCACTGGGCTAAAGGGATCTGACACGACACGGAAAACGACGATGTTCGCGACCGAATGTGTACGCCAAGGTCTCACGAAAGCAATGCTTGCAGGTGACACACGTGAAAGACGTGACATGACGTAGAAAAACGCGGCGCATTGATGCGAACGGCGAACAAACAGCAAAGCGAAACCGGGTTATATACACGCGGTGGCAGTAGTGAGAAATTGTACGCGGTGTGGCGAAGAAAAGACTTTCGGTGTTCGACATTCTACGGTAACGTGATTTAAAAGTGTTGCGGGCCGTGTGGTGACAAACAACAGGAAAAAGATGTGCATAAAGGGGAGAACAGGGGCGTAGTGGGGGTGGGAACAACAAAATGGCAATATTTTGTATGCCTTCCCACACCTTTTTTGTTAGCACTACATCCCTGGGGGAGAAAGAGTTGTGGGGATATCGGACGGGGGCGGACGGGACGTAGTCCGACGAAGAGCAGAAATATTGCGTTAGTATGGTGTTCAAACAAGCGGCGATGCAGTAACAGCAGAGTTGGAGGTGGCGGTTGCCAATCCCCATGATGGAAAAAATCGGCGAGTCCGAGGAAGTTTCCCTGGCTTGTGCTGCGCTTGCGACGGGTTGGAACGGTGCTTCGCGAGGTGAGCCGCACGGGCGCTGAGTGCGAGCGACGCGAGTGTTGAGGCGGTTGCCCTAAATATCTGCGTAACAGTGGCAACGTTGAACAAAGTGCATTGGAAAAGCTCGCAGGAGTCCGGCCCGTGAAAGACAAAACGCTCCGAGTGCAACTGAGCAGGGGTGGATCCAGAGGGGGGCGATTGGAGCGCTCGCCCCCCTAAAACCTAAGAAAGTAGTTTATTCACCATAATTTTGTACAATTATGAAAAAACTTTGGCGATAGTATGAGACTTGAATACCGAATGTTCTTGAAATCGCCCCCCCTAACCTTACCGGCGGGATCCGCCCCTGCAACTGAGCAATCATTCTCCCGCGAGTGACGTCATTAAGAAAGAAGGTTGTAAGGCCAGCCTCCTGGGAGGACTCGAGGATGCGGGTTCGATCTGATGCGCTTTCGTGACAGGCAACGAGGGTTAGCGACGCGATTGTGTGCAGTATTGCAAAATGTCAAGCAGAGCACATGAGTGTTTCAAGTAGAAACAGTTTAGCGTAGAATAGCTGAGGATGAGCGTGAACACGGGAAGAAACATCTTAGGTGACGAGCCGGAGCCCCTGTGCGATGAGAAAAGACGGAGACAAAGGTGAAATGCATTTGGCAACGAAGGATGAACAGGATAGCGAGCGGAAAAAACTGGTGGAAAGAGTGAGAAGAAGAGATATGAGGGTTGATGTGGGGTGTTGCACTGGCCGAAACGGTGGCGAAAAAAATAAACTGGACGTGAGCAAAAGACGCTTAATGGCATACAGTGTCAACAGAACGGCAAGGATACAGGAGCAAAGATGTACAGAGCAATGGAGCAGGGATCAGGCTTGGTAGAATTCGGGGGCGTCAAATGCTACTGCTTTTGCGTGTATCTCTAGAAGAGGTTGTTGGACTGATGGGCAAGACCGGCAGTGCCTATGCTGGCTTGTTTGACACCAGTGAAAGTGTCCTCATCTAAGGGCGTTGAGGGTGAGAGACGGCGTTTCCACAAAGGACTGCGCTGCTGTCGAACCTGCCACAGGAAGAAACATGCTGCCCTTGAACGACGAAAGTTCACTGAGACAGGGAGTGATTTCCTGTCTTATGTCTAGACTCAAGAGATGTACTCGAGTTCGCTGCAAGGTGAAAGTTATGCTTGGTGGTCCTGAGAGATGAACCGGCTGACATCAAGACAGCTGTCAATACAACTGTGTTGGATGTGACGGTTGTGGAAATGTCGGCAGTGGTAGGGATGAACGGAGAGATATTGACGCACTACTGGTTGGAAGTACTGTACGTTGCTGTTACCTTCTAAGAGAGATAGTAGGCTGACAAGCTAGACCAGAACGCGTGTGACTTGGCTCTAACGGATGACCGTGCGTGGGAACTTAAGGTGCGTACGCGTAGCAGCGCAAGCACATATGGTGTGTACTTTGTATGCTGTGACAGCGTGTCGATGAGATCTCTTTGGTCGAAATTCGGCTGGGTTTTACCGAAAAAAATCTCTCACTACTGGCCAAAATTAGCACAAGGACAGCAAAGGGAGTAAAGAAAAAAAGAGACAAACACAATCTAACAACACACAAAAAGGCGCTCCAGCCGGTAATAAATTAAAGTTACAACATAAACGATGAAAAAATGAAATGACAGGCGGCATAAAAACAAAAGATGAGGGGCTGTCTCGAACAGTGTTTTTCAACCTTTTTTGCATCACGGACCACTTTATGCAATAAAAAAATTTTGGGGAACACCAAACAAAATTTTATAATCACAATTATGATGCTTAGTTCTGTTTTGGCTCTTTTAATTTATTAAAATTAACAAGAAAGTCCTATTCGTTTGCTCCTAAAACTAATTACTTTCACGAAAGAAAACATATTTACGCTCATTGCGTTAAACTAGTGGTTTTCGACCGGTGTTCGATGGAACACTAGTCAAACTTATCAAATTTCCTGCGGAACACCTGACGATCTTTCACGGAACACTAGTTTTCCGCGGAACACCGGTTGAAAATCACTGGTCTAGAAAACATCAAATGAGTCCAGCAGGAGGAGCGGTCAGTGTGCTGCATACAGACAAAATTTCAACAATCACACCTTAAGATGCGATGGTGCTGAAAAGTTGTAAATGGTGTTGAATGAAAACAAGGTCCCGCAAAGATGGCTGTGAGGAAATGTGATTCACATAAACTGTGACGATGGGAAAGCTCCAGTAGTTTGTCCCACGAAGCTACGATGTGCTAGGCATGTCAGTGAAGACTGGGGTAATTTCAGTGCCAGATTAACAATAGTAGCAAATGTAGCAATTGCTGTGGGCCCGCGCTTTCGGAGGCCACGGTGTCTTTTGTGTTAAATTTAACTGAAACCAAGTTAAATTTTTCATTTTTTTTGGAATTTGCTACTGCAAGAAAGTCCATTTAGCATTATAATTTTTTGAAGTCATTTGATTTTGAATTGTTCTTTGTATACACATTCAAGTTGTTGAGGGGCCTCTTTCGACACATTTGCACATAATTTTTACTGTGTGTTGACAAACACATGACTTGCTTCATAACTTATTAAATGTGGCTCTAGAAGAGTGATTAATAAACTTTAAAAAAACAATGCAAAAACTAAGTGCGAAACTCTCAAAATGGGGCCCCCACGTCATTTCAGAAAAGGAGGACGGAGGCGTCCGCCTCGTTCACCTCCCCTAATATCCACCCTTGATTACATGCATGGAATTTCTTCAGACCAAGAAGCCACTATTTTGCTAATGGTGACCAACTGCAGTGCAGAACGGTCACTTTTTAAACTTAGTATGGTGGAATGAACAAAAGAACACCATTAGACAAAAGAAACTGAACTGCTTGATTCTAAAGAGTGTGGAGCAGCTGTGTCCAATCGCAATTGCTTACTGAGCCAAAACTTATGTCAAAATCTTAACCAGGGCCGCACATTGAATGACTTACTTTGATCTTGGCAAACTAAATTTAGTTTAAGCGAATGTAGTCTACTGAAAGTGTTCGAATCCTAACTGCAATGGTAACGACTGCACGTTTAACCACTTCGTAAGTGTGATTTTATAGGCAAGTTTAGTACCAATGGAACAAGAGTAGCCTATAAATCAGAAAACTAATAAAAAGTTCTGCACCAAAGTATCAGTGGACATAGACATAGGCGTAAGAAGCGGGGGGCGGCAGCCTCCTGGCTTGAAAATTTTCAGGGAAACTCTGTTTTCAGGGCAAGCGCAAGCTACTCAAAAATCCGAAATGATAAAAAATATTTCAATACAGTGAAAATTTTCAGGACAACTCTGTTTTTCAGAGCAAGCGCAAGCTGCTGAAAAATCGTGAACGATAAAAAATGTATATTCAATACAGTATATTCAGGGCACACTCTGTTTTTCAGGGCAATTGCAAGTTGTTCAAAAATCCTGAATGTAAAAAGTATATTCAATACAGTGAAAATTTTCAGGGCAAACTCTGATTTTCAGGGCAAGCCCAAGTTGCTCAAAAATCCTGAATGGTGAAAAAATTTTCAATACAGTGTATTCATTGTATAATCACTTGGGAGCGATCCGTGTAATTTGGGCTAGTGTAGTGTGTAATCTGAACCAAAGTAGTGACTGGTTATAATGACTTTGATCTCAACCAAGCCCGGCACCTCTAGGGGATTGCATAAAGAACGTTATTGCCGAATTGATGTTATGAGTGAATTGAAATGCATGCAAAAGGTGCCATAGGACGCAACAAAATGTCACGTTATAGGTGAATTGACGTTACAGACGAAGCCGTTATAAACGATTTCAACTGTGTAGAATAGATTTACCAGAGGTTTCAGGCCCCGTTCGGATTAAACTAGAAAGTTAGTAACAGGGTGAAGTGTTTATTTTTAGGGCAAAATGTTATTTTCAGGGCAAATTTTTTCCGCCTCCCCAGTAAAATGCCTTCCTGTACGCCTATGGACGTATAAATATCTCCCAACACGCAATACAGACGTGATAAAGCGGCACGGAGGAGCACCAGGCCCGTAACCAGGGAGGTTTCGCCCCCTACAAAATTTTCCTCCCCCTCTGGAAAAATGTGTTAGACATCGTTCAAAACTATTGGACATAGTTTAAAAAATTTGGGCCCCTCTCAGAAAACTCTTTGCACCACCTGGTGTCCCAAGCTGGTTACCGGCCTGAGGACCACAAACGTCAAATTTAAGATTATCACAGGAAAGACAGGTTGTCAGTATGTAGGATATTTATATTAGAGCGAAAACCTGGACTAGGCCGCAAAAAACATTCGGCTGGGCCACATGCTGATTGCGGGTTGGGCGTAGCTGGTATAGATCATGAACTTCCATGTGGACGAGGCACTACCAGCAGAGACGGATTTAGGGAGCGCGGGGCCATAGGCCATCTTAGTGTTTGGGGCCCCACGCAAGTGTGACCTATTTGGCCGTTTGTCTGTAAAACGTGAAAGTATGCCCCTCTTATGTGTAGTGCCCTCTCAAAAATCTATCTTTGGTTGTGCCGACTTTGGTTCTACAATTGCGTTAGATCTTCAATAGAAATTTGAGCCTTTCCTACATTCTTCTAAAAAACAAATGGCGTTGTAATTTCTTCTTGGAATTTATAGCTCTTTTGTGTAGTTCAGAAGTTCTCTTCATTAAATTTCCGTGATTTCTTGCGTTTTTATTAGGTTTGTTTTTCGGATATATACATTATCATGCGGAACCGTGTTGCCGCCCTCGAAAATATCGTCTAGCTGTCGATCTGATTATCTATACGTAAACTCCTTTTTCATCGATGTAATAACCACATATTTTATGAACCAAAAAGCACAATCCATTTGGTTGACACAGGGCTTATTTATGCCGTATTGAAGGTGTCATTTTCCAAGCAATACAAAATATAGTGTTTTAATCCTCCCGATGGTAAACAGCATGAAGACAAGTTTGGCACAGCAGCAAAGTATTGTACCAACACACTCAGTTAACCATATGAAGTAAGCTCAATGTAGACACGTTTTTCCAAGTAAAACTCACGACAAACTGTTCTAGCTGATTTAACTAACTTATAGAGTTTCAACAAGCAATCTCTGTTTGCGGGAAATCTTGTAAAAAACACCAAACGTAGGATGACAATATCGCTTTTCATCGGAGTTCTGCAGTGTCTGGCGGTCTTGCGTTGTTGCGAGGTTTTTGTTTGTGGAAAACTGAACATCAATCAAGCACCGTTTTTTTCTTTTTCGTTCTTTTTCAGTAACCGCTTTCATACAGACGGCCTGCATCTTTCTCACGCCCAGATGCACACTATTGTCGTGTTGTTACTGTACCGGTAAGAGTCTAGAGTAGACATTTGTATTTCCGCTCGTTTCGAGATAAATTGCGAAGTTATGCCTCTGCGCAGTTTCGCATACTTTTAGTTAATATTGAGTCGTCATGGGAAGAGTTGTGCGGGGCCCCCAAAAACGAGGGGCTCTAGGCCATGGCCTATATGGCCTATGCGGAATCCGTCACTGACTACTGTACCAGTATCATAAACAAATTCGGTTTTGCAGACAATTGAGACCAAGTCCTTTGAGACTATTCATTTGAGACCACTTCATTTGAAACCACGTTCATTTGAGACCACGACATTTGAGACCTGTTTATTTGAGACCACATTCATATGAGACTTTTTCATTTGAGACCACATTCATTTGATACCACATTCATTTGAGACCTATTCATTTGAGACCACATTCATTTGAGAGATCACAGTCATTTGAGACCACATTCATTTGAGACAACATTCATTTGAGACTTTTTCATTTGAGACCCACATTCATTTGAGACCACATTGATTTTAGACCACATACATTTTACGCCATGTCAAAGTGAAGCTGTTTTAATTTATTGTGAATCACATTTTTATGATCTATCTTCCACTTCTTCGCGGGAACTAACATTATATGCTAAAACACTCGCGTTTGTAGAGATCACGTGTCAGGCGTTTTGCTCATACGCAGTTGCATTTCTCTTCTCAAAAGCCGTGATTTTTTCGAACAACGCAAAACGACACTTTTTTCTCGTCTTTCATTTTTCAGTTAAAAACTGAAACTATCCTGGCGACTCGATAAAGGAAACGGGCAGGAACGCAAAACATATAATTCATTGACTTGGTCTAAATTACATTTTAGAAGTGCAACGCTCCCTTCCAAACCCAAGGTATGAAGAGTTTTCTGGCCTTTGCGGTGTTTTAAAGTGCGGGCAAAGATGGCAGGGCGGCCCGGGACAATTTTCATTCTAGGGCCCCTATGACGTCTTTCCTGACGTCAACGTTTGTAAAAATTGCGTTTTCGCTGATACGCAACGTTCTCGTTTGCTTTTTGTGGTAGTCAAGAATGTGCTTACTCACCTGCATATACACTTAGTTGCGAGAACACAGTTTTTGATACAAACACTAGATAGTATTCTTACTAAGAAAAGATATTTCACAGGCTAGAGAATGACTCGGCAAGAAACAACATTCACCCGAACAATAAGAAGAAACCAGAGATACAAACAAAAACACCGGAAAAATAGCATGTCTAACACTGGCAGATTCTTGCGCTTTGCCTCCTTACAAACTTTGCGCATTTTAGCACCTGAAGCCATTGCAAATTTTGGCATCGCGCTAGCTAAACACTGCAATCTCGTTTCCTGCTCTTTCGTTCTACAAATCGATTGATTTAAAACCCTTTCTGACGGAACACGCATAGCATGTGGTGCAAATGGCTTGGTTAGCTTCATATGTTTATAATGTAACACAACGATGGTAGCCATCGGAAGAAAAGTGCGTTTTCACCATACGTTATCTTCATGATGAAACGAAGGGTCTCAGTTCGGCTGGGCCACCTCTAGACGGCACAAGAAGTTACAGGAGCATTTTGATATATACCAGTGGTTCTTAACCCGGGGCGGCGCATCACCCCAGGGGGCTTCAATAAATTTCCAGGGGAGGGCGAGCCCTTACGCGCCTACAACATGGAAAGTTTGATCAATAAAATAAATTTAACAACAAATAAGTTCGTTTTTAAAGCTTATTTAAAGTCAGGGGTGCTTGAAACAAATGACAATCACTTAAGAACCACTGCTGTACACTAAACAGCAACCACAGCAGGACTATCTTTATCAGGCAAATAGTATGGTGTTCGCGACATTTGTGCAGTAGGCGTGATGCACGAGTATAATCTTACCCATGCCGAAAGACCGATTATTAGAAAAAATTTACAAGCAAAATTCAAATATTTGCATCGAACAAAAATATTTACATTCAGTAATGATTACTAAAACTGGCAGCAAGTCAAACTTGTAGAGAAATCCATTGACATACTTACTGCAACACCGGAATATAGGTTTGTATTCTTGTATCGCTTCTGAATCACAATCTTTCAAACGAGCATTTTATTTAAAACAAATATTTGTCATCACAGGGGCCCTCTTGGAATGAGGGTCCCGGGGTAATTGCCCCCGTTGCCCCCCCTTAATCCGGTCCTGAGTGAGGGTGCATTTACAACCCAGCGTGAGTCACCCCTGGACACGGAAGGGTTCAACCTTGCAAAACTTCAAATGAATAGTCACTTTGCAAAACTTCAGGTCTTCCGCAAAGAAGGAAAGGTAGATCATAAAAATGTGATACACAGGAAATCAAAATAGCTTCACTTCAACATGGCGTAAGTGAATGTGATTTCAAATGAATGTGGTCTCATATGAAAAAGTCTCATGTGAATGTGGTCTCAAATGAATAGGTCTCAAAAGAACGTGGTCTCAAATAGAGTGGTCTCGAATGAATAGGTATCAAATGAATGTGGTATCAAATGTCGTGGTTTCAGATCAACGTGGCATAAAATGAATGGTCTCAAATGAATTGGTCTCAATAGTCATGGAACCACAAATTCGCCATGTCAAAATCTCGAAAATGCAACCTTAAGCAAGAGGCTTACTGCTTTTGACAATCGACTTCGACACTTAAACTGAGGCTACACTTACACTGTCCAGATCAGCTATGTCCAACCCGAATGGTTTACTGAACCAAAATTTATGTCACAATCTTAACCAGGGCCGCACATTGAAGGAAATTAATGAGGGCCGCACATTGAGTGGCTTACTTTGATCTTAGCAAACTAAATTTAGCTTAAGCAAATGTGCTGAAATCCTTTGAATCCTAATTGCAATGGTAACAGACGTGTCAAAGTGGCATTGAGAACTACTTGCATCAAAAATATCAAATTCAAAATTATCAAAATAAGGACTGGTTATCAGTATGTACTGTAGGATACTGTCGCTGCAGTTGAAAGCCTGAAACCTAAACTGGGTCGCACAAAACCTTCGACTGGACCGAGGGTAGGACATAGCTGATCTAGATACAGCACTGATCAAATTTCTTGAGTCTGGAAGCATTAAATATTGTCTCTGTACTGTACTTATGAGCTGTACAGTAATGTATTCCTTCTTGGTAAAAACATGCGTTTGTCATTTTGAGTGAAAAAGATATGTAGCTCATAATGACCACCTGTTGCTATTTAAGACCAGGTTTTTCGTACTTACCGTACGAAATGCAGTGTGCTTAAAGTTATAACCACATGGTTGTCCACAGAATTTATGATTTAACGGTGGTTTCGGCACTGGGTAACTTCGTCGTAAGAATTCAGAAATTAGAAACGGAGGAACGAACAGCGATCCAAGTTGATTGCTGCTGGCGTACTACAGGTTGAGATTTACCAGGCCAGCAAATCCAGTCTGGGAATCAATCATGTAGAGATTCCTGGTTTGGGAACCAATTATGTTAAGTCTATCTAAGAGCCAGTCACTACTTATTTGTTTGTTGCTGCGTCTGTGTTATTTTATAAGCACCGCGGCAACGCGGTAACGAAAAGGTCTCTTTAGAGCAGAAAACGAAAAGACAGGATTTCGGCAAGGAAGAGGAACACGAGGTCAGATTTCAAAAACTTTGTAGCCAAATTTGAGAAAAATTTGCCAAAAGTAACCAAATTTGGCAAAAAGTTATAGCCAAAAACGCCAAGTTTAAAAATCTAAGAAAAACATTAAAAATAATTAGAAAGCCCATTTTGGCAATTACTTGCTTGTAACAATTACGGAATCAAGACAATTTCCAACTGGACAACTGCCAACCAGACAATTGCTAACTGACAACTACCAGAACGCGTCTAATTCATCGATCCGATCTGTCACGTGACAAGCTGATCACTAAAGCCTAACTAACCACAGGGTTTCCACTGGACTGAAGCAGTCGACACTGGTCCAAACGACCTCATACAACAGACAAAAATGAATTTCGCTGTAGTATACTGTATTAAGTGGATCTTTACTTTTTATGAACGAAACACTGGTTTCAATCATGTACAAAAATCCGCCAATTTTTTTCTGCCGAAATGCTGCAAATATAGCCGAAAAATCCGCCACCCGCCAAATACAAATTTTACCCACCAACTAAATCAAAAATAGCCAAATTTGGCGGAAAAAATAGCACATCTGGCAACACTGCACGAAATTTTGGATGAAAACCGTCACGTGGTCATGCGCACGCACACACAAGTTTACAGGTTGCGAGACGCGCATACGATACACACATAAAATATTGTGTTGTAATGATAGTCGCCGCTCAACAACATGAGAGGCGGTGTTAGACTGTGTACAGCCGCTACACAAGGTACGGTGCATGTAATGCGATAACTAAAAAGGTGTTGCACATTGCCTCGGAACTTTTTTTATTTGAAGATGTTGAGCTGATTATGACCAGCACAGAAACAAGCTGAAAAGATCGGGAAGGGGAAGAACTAAGTCATTATCACGTGCAAATTGAATTGCATGTATATTTAGGCATACTATTTTCCCTCAACATCTGCTGTTTCTCAACTGCCTGTAATTAAGGCACGTACTTAGAGTTGTTCGCATTGGAATTGTTGATACTCAGTAAAGATAAACAATAAATCTATTGCACGAGGGTGGCAATACGGGCTTATAGCCAAGGGGGACACTTGGGCTATGATCCCCAATTGAAATGAACAACTGTGATATTTTTTCATCTTTGTTACTTTTAAACTTTATGGTGTGCTATTTAGCAAGCTGTGAAGTTCGCACAGTGTTACGTCACGACAGCAAGCCTACCATATAAACTGACGCAGTGGTGCGGACTATCTTCACGTAGCCTTGGTCCGTGTGGAGGTGTGCAAACCCAGTTTCAGTTTAACCTTTTCAATACGGATTTCATAGGAACTGATTTACACACCATTTTAAACGTTTAAGCATGCTTTCATGAATAAAAGGAGGTCCTTTTTGCAGTTACGGTTTGTTTCTTTGAATTGCTTCATATCGGAAGTGGGCAGTTTTGTCCCAAGAGTATTGAACAGTGGGATCAATTTATCCCAATGGGCGCAATTTGGTGAAGACACGGGGGACGTGTCCCCCCACCTTTTTCTCTTTAGGTTTGTATTTGGAGAGGTTTCAAAAATAAAAGTTATGTTTGCACGTTTTGTGTGAAGAGCTTTTCATGCTAGATGGTAGGTTACACATAGCCAAGTTCATGTTGAAACAGAGTTTGGTGTGGTATCACTGATTCTGTTAGTTTATAAATTTTGGCTTCGATAAAATAATTTTTAGCATTTTTCAAGTTTCTAGTAGCGACCGTGAAAGATGGTTAACTGCTTCTGTCCGACATTTTACCCTGTGTGGTATACTGTTAGAAAGGTTATTTTCTTGTAGCAGTGAGAGTATTAAAGCTGCACATGTGAGAGACCACAGTACAGCCATGACTTGTTCCGTGCGGAAATGTAACTGGCTTTGCTGTAACGTTGGTTGTCACGTATTGAGAAACAGACAGTGTATAATTTAATGATGCTGGTGTACTTGTTAGAAAGTTAGATTTTCAGGCAAATTTTTGCGAAACTTTTGCCGAAGACAAAAAAGCAGCACTATTGTGGAGAGTTAGTTTTTGGATGGGCAGTTTTACGAAAGACTGTCTTCAAGTGTTAGTGAACAGGATTTCACTCAAAACGTTGGAGAAGTAGCCTACAGTATTTGCCTAGCGGTATATTGAGCTATAGCTCAAAACGTAGGGACTTGACTCGGAAATAAGGATTAAATATACATTTATTCTCACTTCTTGTAATGTCGCGACAACGGTGACCAACAAATAAAAAAGATATTTTTCCGTGACTCATACTTTGTGCTTGTGTTGAATGCATTGGTTCGTAAGTCATCTCATTTACCTGAGTTTAACCAAACCCACAATGCAGCAACGTTTTCATCCAAGTTTGAAACATTAGCTTTACAAGTACATCACACCCAGTTTTGTTGGACAACCTTTTCGTGTTAAAGGTTAAACTTGGTACTTTTTTGCCATTTCACCGTTGTGCAATTTGATTTAATCTCAAATATATTTTCGTGTCGTTATGCAAGTAGAACTCTTAGAATGAAACTTTTGACATGGTGCAGAGTTGTAAATCAGGCCGGACTTTTCGGATCGGGCCTGACTCGGGATTAAGTTTGTCAAAATATTTCGGGCCTGCGCACAAAACTATTTTATAGCATTAGGAGTAAGGATTTTTTTCTTTCGTGACGTAGATTTGTTGTGCTCACCGCGGTAACTTCTGTGAGTAAAGTGATTGTGATTTTCTTCAGCTAATTCTGTTTGCAAACACAGCTGCGTTCTTTCCTTCTCTGCACGGATTAGTCTCACACTCTTTTTGAGAAGGCTACAGCGGTGAGGAAATTAGCACGCCATGGCTTTGCTCAAAGAGATCAATCACTCACGCGATTCTTGGCTTGTTTTATGAAGCCTACAAGCCGGCTTGTCATGCCTATAGCGCCATCGTGGATAGTTTCGTGATAGTTTCTTTTTTTTCTTGAGAAACATTATATTTCGCAGTATTATCTTTTATAATATGCTACGTTTGTGCCAGATTATGCCAATGTTTTGGTCGACGTGGTTGTTATTTTGGGTGTGATAAACCGTGTATCTGCAGTTATACCCGAACACAACGTTTTTTGTTACTCCGCAGTTGTGCATATCTTAACTCCCTGGGTAAATTTGGCTTTTTGGTCTAAATCGGGTTTCAAAAATAAATTTCGGGCTCGAGCCGGGTTCGGGCTTGTGTTTTCGGGTTCCGGCCGGGTTCAGGCTTCAAAATGAGGCCCTTTTGCAACTCTGTGTGGGTGTATGCAGGGGCCAACAAGGGGAGATTGAAAGGATACATCCTCCACCCACCAACAGTAAAAATAGATTGAAATCATTTTGTGAAGTAGGTTACGCTAATTTTAGGCCATTGTTTTTTTGATACCGGTAAAAGAATATCAGTGGAGATTTTGGTAGGGGTGAGGCTGCATGCATGATGCCCAGTAGGATTAAAAAGATTTGTAGCTTTTTCAGAAAATGGAAACGTGCATGAAAGATATTTATCGTCTTTGTAACATTAGGCGACTTGAACAAGAAATGAAATCGCGCTGTAACCAACACTTCTTATAAAATGCATGAAAACTGAAGTGTTCTACTGTAAGAGTGATATGCATGTGCGACCAATGCGATTCAACATTTTGTGCACTCCAACTGATAGCTCTGATAAAACCCAATTGGTGTATTTTACTATATAGTTGTGCTTGTTTGTATCCAAATACGATATTAATGGAAGCAGGCTGAACTACAGCACCATGTCCAGCAACAAATTTAAGTATATTAATATGTGAATCATCTGGAAGGACAAAGCGTGAATAGTGTTGCTCTCAAAACACCTCTACAAATAAGAGGGAATCTGTATATACAAAACGTCACTTCTGCATCGACCCGACGACTATATTGGTTTCACACCAAGCTGTCCCCCCACATTTTACAACAAAATTGCGCCCATGATTTGTCCCAACAGTATCTCACAGTTGTTCAACAGTTGTTCAGTCAAGCGTAAAACAGTGTAACGGATCAATCTAAGTTACAAGCAGCACCAACTAACCTCTCAGTACTGAATTGCTCCATCCCAACTTGATTTCAATGCGGGAGAAACGTAACCGTATTGAAGGGCTAGTGGCTTGGGACAAAATAACCCAACAGTATCGAAAGTGTTGGCAGTGTTTCTTAACCTTTATCCTTACGCGGTCCCGGTAAATTTTTGTAAAAGTTGCGTGGCCCATTGCCTTGTTCGGATAGGCTACGATGTTATGCGCATAAACAAACACACAGTATTCTAGAGTAGGGGCTGTTTCCTAGATTATATGCAATTCATTGATAACGTCCTGCTAAACGCAATCAACGTGTTCCCACGCTGTATTGACGAGATGTGTAGATAACTGTATTCTAATATATTTTTCACTTAGCTCCGTGACCCAGTCCAAAACTTCACTATGGTCTGCTGGTTGAGAAAAATGTTTTCCTACGTTATAAAGTCAGGCGTATTTCGGCAACGTAGACGACTGCCTTGCCATTTGTAGGCATTCCTATGGCCAGCAGTTAGTACGAATGCGGCAACAGTGAATAGGAAATGTCGTAATTTGTTAGGGCAACCATTTTCGACGATGACACATCGGGGCGATGAAATTGCTCGATGGCCTCTCCAAACAAAATTAATTGTTCTTAGCTAAAAGTAAGAATAAGGAAGCGTATGGTGGGTTTGGCTCCGCTGTCAATGAATATAATTAGCACCACGTAATGCTTTAAAGTTTTGATTGTTAGAAACTGAAACGTAGTGTAAGCTGTCCGTTGCATAACGCCTCGAGTTCAAAGTTCCACAAAATGAAGTACTCGAACGGATAATTTAAAAACGGTTAAAGCATATAATTTTAAATCGGTGATAAAAAGTAAGTGGCAACAAGTGAAGCAGTGATAATTTGCAGGTTGAAATAAAAGTTACTTTAGAACTTCAGCCGTGGTGGCCCGCTTACCAAGCCACCTGGTACTTTTCAAAACTCGCTCGACCTGCACCCAAAGTTTTTATCCTATCCCAACCCAGCTCTTGAAAGTTAGCCAGAAGCTGACTAAAAGAAAAAGGGTCTACGAAAAACGAAAACCCTGGCTTTTCAAGTAGCCTATAGTTCATGTAAGTCTAATCGTAAATTTCCTAAAATGCTCTGCATTCACCACATACACATTTTTTGTCAAAAATTTAAGCAGAAAACAGAGCTGATTTCGCTTTATATCAGACGGATGAGTGTGGATAAAGTTGCTCTCTGGAAACATTGAAAAACTGGGATTTGTTGGATAAAATTAAAACCAGTTATGCAAAATTTCTCAGAGTGGGATAAAGATAAAAAAGTAGTTTGATGAATTAATTTATGACAGTTTTTTCTCAAATAAAGTTTGTTTATTGGGCAAAAATTGTGTTTCCTCATAAATTTTGGGTGAGTTAAAGGTATAATTGACCCAACAATTAAATATGAAGCGGCTTGTTCCAAAAAAGGTTCCAAAAGTGCTCAAATGAGCTTGGCGAGAATCGTGCCTGAGACAAACGTGGCCGGCCTCAAATCATTTCATATTAAAGATTTGGCCGATGAAATATTTCATTTTCTCCATGAGTACACTCTCTTTTCAAGATCTTTTTATTGTCGATTCAAATCTTTAGAGGGTATGAACGAAACCTCTATCTTTATCAATGGTTCTTAACCTGATATGGAAAATTCGATAGGCATTGTTGCAGGCAACGCGATGGTGTTGAATAATACACTTTGTGTACTTCCACCGCAATTGGTAGGTATGCATTGGCATGCAATCCGCATGAAACAGTGTTTTCAACTGTAGTGCACCGCGCAAAGGTGCCTCTGAGCTTGTTAGTTGCACAATAAAGTGTTTTCACCTACCTTGTGCGTGTTATTGTCATGTTTCAGTTAGGCATGAACAGGGCCGGCCCTAGCAGGCGCGGGGCCCAATGCAAGACCTAGGCGCGGGGCCCCTCTGAGAAGTGGTGTTATTACGTCATCGTGATCAGTCAACCGTGTTATGACCTTTTTGATGAAGATATTTTAGCAAAATAACTACATGAATATCAAAAAAGACGGAAAATTTATTGGAGTTGATCTGTATGTAGGCTACATGATGACGCAGGGGTTCCAGCCTGGGTGCATTTGCCTATCTGAGTGGGTACGTTGAGGCCCGTAACTATGGGGTTGGAAAATTTTTCGCCCCCCCCCGGAAAAATGTGTTGGGCATAGTGTCAAAACTTTGGGCCCCTCTCAAAAAAATCTTCGCCCCGTATTGTTCCAAGCTGGTTAGGGGCCTGGTTACATTTAAGGTTAGGATAAAAAGGAAAAATATATTTGTATATTTATTTTTCCAAATATTCTAAAGTATAGAAGTTCTACGAAAAATTCGGTGGACTTGTGTTATTTTACTCGGCCTTTTTGCCGCAACAAATTTTAGGGTACATACTTATCTATCGAAACGCTGAAGGTGTACATCAGTGGTCTTCAACCTTTTTTGTACAATCGTCCCCTTACGGGAACTTTTTTTGAAAATCGCTCCCTATGCCTATCATTTTTGCGTTGTCTAAAAATATTTTGTAATGAAAATAATTTCAGTGCTAATGATATATAAACGGGCAATCTAGTTGGCACAAAACAAAACGAACAAAAAAAACGAATGCAAATGCACCGAATGCATTTGTAGAAAAAATGTTATTCATTTCAAAAAAACAGCTGGTTCCAAATAATGCGAACCTTGCGATGGTGTTTATCTGCAAGCTTTTTGAAAGCAATTTGCAAGTTGGTAAGCTTAAGTCTTATGGCGTTTCCACCGGCCTTGTTCATGTCAAGATGATTGCGGTATTTATTACGAATGTGCAGTACTTGGCTGTAACCTTGCTCAGCAAAATACGTCGTGGGAAACGCCAGTAATAATAGCTTCACTTTTCCCCAAAGTTCTGGAAAACGCTTACTGCATTTGATCCAAAAATTCAATCATTCGTGTGTATGAAATGTAGCACGGGCTTCATCATCGCTTTGGATGTCGATGAGACGTTTCTGAAAGGTGTTCGCATTTGCTTGCGATGGTTTGCTGGCAAAAATGTATTTCACCCATAACTTTTTACGCAATGCAACTTTCGGCGTGATAAAATTACGGGTAGCAGTTGCTGATTTTACCAGCTAGCAATGCTACGCAAATCGTCTCGCAGCAGTCATATTTCCAGTATTTTTGGAACAGAACACACTTCAGTAGGTCTGCATTGTTTTACTCAAGGTACCAACCAAATGTTATAAAACACGTGATAAGGGACGGTCATATTTTTTGCGTACGAAACAATGGTTTGGCAGTGCTCTACCGAAGGCCATGAAGACTTGTTTCAAGGCAATTTTGCTAATAATAACACAATACGGTTGGAGGGATTTGTGACAGTTAACGACGAAAATTCTCGAAGCTGAAGTTGACGGCCGCTCTCAATTGACATTCGCTTTTGCTGCGAAAGTCGATGCGATGATTTAGTGGTACTGTAACAATGTTATGATTGTTGGGCCATTTTTACTATCTTCAAAAAAGCTAAAGTTTTCCTCTTGAAAGATGGGGTTTGACCGATTGGGTATTTTCCGATAGCTATATCAGCATTGGTTGCTTTCAACCAAAATCGTTATAACAAAACGAATTAACGCATGCTATACGAGAAACGTCCAAAACCCCGAATGCTGATCTATACAGGCTGGCAAATGTTTTTGCTTGATGTCCTGTTTGTGACGTTTATCATGCAACGATTGGGTCAACCAACCCAACAAACTACTCAGTGCAACAGTTTCTCCACTCTTTTATCTTATTTTGAACATTACTCTCAACAAAATACTTCCACATTCACAATCTTGGTGAGAACCACAAAGCTTGACTCAACCAGTGAAAATCCGTGTTCTTGGATAGTAAGTACAGTGAAGCGTTACACAGAGCCATGATTGTTTGATTGTTACGTGACCATTCCGATATATTGTATAACCTTTATCATGAACCATGGAGTCGAAAGTGCATCATTTGCTTTGACTCCAAAGTAACAAATATTATTTTTTTTGTAATCAATTTAAAAATTAATTTGCTTAAACTGCAGAAATCGCACCCCTGGAAACTGAAATCTCCCCCCAAATCTCGTAAATCACAAAATCGCCCCAACAACGCATAAAATCGTTCCATGGGGGGCGATTTCTCCCACGTTGAAGACTGTTGCGATCGGACATCCCGAGCGGCATGTGCGCAGAGCTTCGCACCGTGGCAGCAAGCAACAATAGAGATCACCCGACGAGATCACTCTATTATTGCTTGTTCGCGCCACATACATAATGGTGTTATTCTTCACGCACATCCCGTTCGTGGTGAATCACACAATCAACGCAACACCACCGGAGAGGTTGCAACAAGACCACTGGTGTACATGGTCAGAGGAAGGTTGGGAACTCCTGTGATAACACAACTCTTTCTTTTATGGGGAGTGGGCATAGCTCTTGTGTGGTACGGTCATGTTTATGGCTAATAGTATGCTGGTGTGGTGGGCATTAGACAGTGTAGTGCTACCAATCGTAATCAAGTCGAAAGTTGTAAAGGAAGCTCTGCAATGGAGCGGCGAGCGCAAGTGCAAAGTTACGCCAGTCAAACCGAACTGACAAGCAAATTGAACTTACAATGCAATTACTTCGCTCTTGTTGAACGACACGTTCATTCGAAGAACAACTGACTTGGAGAAAACTTAGCATGAACTTTTTGCCTATGTCGCTTTCGGTAACCACAATCGCAGGCGCGCATAAAGGTAAAGTCGGGCGCATGATCAGCCACCCGCGTTATGACGCAATACACGAAAAAAAAAATTTCACAAGAGAGCAACCCATGCATCCGCCCAAAGTTCCCCAAAAAGCCCAAGTTTATAGAACAGGGGTTCCCAACCTTTCTCTAATCATGTACCCTTTACTGAATTTTTTATAGAATTTTGAATTTCGGAACTATAAAGGTGGACACCGTTTTTATATCTCAGAGTTAATTTGTTGCAAATGTACAATAAATGTAAGTCGTCAGACAGACAAATATACCCCTAGGGGTCATGTATCCCAGGTTAGGAACCTCTGTTACAAAACTTACTCATTATACTTCATTATGCATGACTTTGGAATGTAAACTATTTTCATGAATTAGAGATTTAATGTACAAAGATGTTTCAACAGGCCCGTAACCAGGGGGGGCCAGGGGGGGCGAAGCCCTCCCTAGACAATTTTTCGCCCCTCTGGAAAAATGTGTTGGACATAATCTAAAACTATTGGACACAGTTCAAAAAGTTTGGGCCCCTCTCAGAAAACTCTTCGCCCCTCCTGGTGTCATAAGCTGGTTACGCGCCTGTGTTTCAACTATCACGTCACAGTTGTAGAAACATTTATCAAACGCAATATATAATGCACATGGTTGATTGATGAAATAGAAGCATATAGCTGCCCAATATATTGATGAACAGGAACGAGTGTGCTGGATGACATTCACAATTTTTGCCAAAATCATTCCAAAAACAGAAGAATCTCTCGAGAACTGAACAACGTTACGTTAGCAGAACTGCCATCGAACTTAATAAGACAGACGCTCGTTTTGACCTGTTCATTGCGCGTTGAATCACTACACACCTTATTTGCAGTATGTGGATCGACTTCAATCTCAACTGGCACTAGTAAAAAAACAAATTCTATCTATAAAGAGTGGGACGTGTTGGAGCGCAGATGTAACGATCAGTATGAGAATTGAGCATGTTTGATAACGTACGATAATAATTAGAGGAAATTCACCGTTCATTCAAACGATGTTTTCTTACTCTAGCATTGAACTGAGTTCTTTCAGAATCTGCCTGACCGTGATATCATGCTCACTTGTAACTTTGTTAGTGACTTACTATTTTAATTCATTGCCTTCCAGATTTTACGTTTTTACTTTTTTATTCTGTGGAACTGACGATGCTCATTTGAGCGAAATTAATATTCCCGTTTCAATTACTGTGGCCAGATTTTTGTGGAAGACTTCTGTGATCCTTTATGTGTAACATTCATTCAAACGATAAATATTTGCTAAGAATGAGATTTATAAGCCTTTCTACAATTCCCGTGCGCAAGGAGTATCTGGCAAAAATAAACAACCTGCCCAACCACCATGGCGCGGGGTCCCCTGAGGCGTGGGGCCCAATGCAGTCGCATCGGTTGCATTGGCTTAAGGCCGGCCCTGGGCATGAAGCAATGCACCATAGGTTCCCAGTACAGGCCCGTAACCAGCTTGGGACACAAGGGGCAGTGAAGAGGTTTCTGAGAGGGGCCTAAATTTTTTAAACTATGTCCAATAGTTACTATGTCCAACACATTTTTCCTTCGCCCTCCCTCCGCCCCCCCCTTGGTTACGGGCTTGTTTCCCAACCTTATCTGGCACGGCTTTCCTAATCTGGCACTGCTTTCATGAAAATAAGGTGATGTTCGCACCCCCTCTTTGCAAAAAATGTGTAGAAATCACAAAAACAGTCCAATTTTGCAGTGTACTCATTTTGTAAATTACTACTCGTAATATATAGGCCAGGAGTGCACAACCTGCGGGCAAATGCGGCCTTCAATAAAAACTTGTGCGGCAGTGAATATCTAATTTAAATTATAAGTAGTGGTGGATGTGCATTAATAAAAATCTTGGTCTACTCTATGAGGATACATAGTAGAAAAACGTCCAAACACACTTGCGGAGGCAGGCTAGGCTTAGTGTGTGGAAGCAGAACTGAGGCAATGCAAAACAATAAAAATATCTTGAACTCGGTGGCGGCCGTAATTCATAAAAATAAATGTAATAAGGCTGGCAATTGCCAAAAGGTTGTGCACTCCTGGAATATAAGCAGAAACTGGCAACACACAGGAAACACTCAGTCGTAGGCCTATTTTTTAAACTTTCATGCCTTACTACTCATTGGAAACAAATCTATTGAAATTTTTGTTGCTGCTTCTCTGAAATTATCCGCTTATACCTTTGTACACAATTACCCAGAGCGACGCGCAAATCATTCGAGGGTTCAAACAATTCCGATATTTGCTTTTCAAATGAAGTAGTGAGAAAAATCGAGATTCGCACAAATATGTTGTTGCAAAAGGCACTACAGAAGACAGGGTTTTTGTACACAATTTCTGGTAATTTTGCACGGTTGATTACCAGAAAACTTCGAGTTCTAAAGAATCAAAACAAGAATCTCGGCATCATTCTGTCATGAACATTTAAACGTCACAATGCGCTTAAATTGCATCGCCGGTCATCTTCAGCGTGGTAACTGCAGCGTGAATAGATACAGCAATGCACGCATTTAGCAATTTCAAATATTAAATTAGTAATATTGAATTAGTAACACTACTCCAATGTGGATGCAATCTTCGTCGGAGTCCGGTCGAGTTGCCTCCTTGCCTTCCCATCGGAACAACTTCGTCGAAGACCAAGTGCGTGCAGTCGAGAAATGGGCTGTCTCTTCAACAACCTAAACAAATCTCTGCGATCGACAATGGCACTCGAAGGACAATTCTTGTGTTGTGCAGTTACATTGTCTATAACCTTGTACTCGCAATTGCGTTGTGTAAGAACTTTCCGCAAATGTTCTCGTGTCTTCGCCATTCTGATAGCCAGGCATATTACGATAATTTGCACAGCACTCGATCTCCACATTGCTGATTTCTAACGCAAGGTACTTCTTTACAAGTAAACATTGCAATGATCTTTACCAAGCTGAATCCCGGAAAATCTCATACCAATAATATAATCATCACAGTTTTTTCAAAAGCTGAAAGAGACACCACTCACACAAAGGCGCAGCCAGGGGGGCTGAAGGGGCTCAAGCCCCCCCCCCCC
>Ga0210059_1000583_pt1 | contig 48033 bp, 41 predicted proteins | sample Ectturendosymbi2_FD_188042 | JGI IMG/M metagenome (GOLD analysis project Ga0210059, IMG submission 188042) | Ecteinascidia turbinata endosymbiont from Florida, USA - Sample 2 (SPAdes) (version 2) | ecosystem: Host-associated > Tunicates > Ascidians > Unclassified | place: Key West, Florida...
TTGCTGACATTGTTTTGTTGTTTTTTACCGTATGTACTTTTAGTTACCGGTAATACATGTTTTTGTGACCAATTTTGACCGCTGTTTTTTTTGGTCCAAAGCTATATCCGCCCAATAGGCCGACCCCAGAAAATTAGGGCGCAAAAGTAGGTCCAGAAAATCGGCTTATTAGCCGGAAAATACGGTATATGGATTTTTCGCAAAAATTTCAAATGTACAGGTATATTTTGTCATGTTCATTGGATTCCTTGCTGTCTCCCGCATCCAGGGATGTTTTCAGTGGCTCTCTACCCAGGGGTAGGCGATTAATGTGTCTCGGGGGCCACTTTGAGAATGTCACGTTTAGCGGAGGGCCATACTTCCAATGGAAATAGAAGCAAGTCCATAGTAATACTAACAAGTCTCATTGCAGGTTAGCCTCAGCACTAACATTTACTGTGATAAATTGGAACAAATATTAGATTTAAAGATTTTTCCTGAATGCTTCCGCGGGCCTCTGAAAACGATGTGGCGGGCCACATTTGGCCCGCGGGCCGGTAAGTGCCCACCCCTGCTCTAGCCCAATCCGTTCAGGAGTTATGGCTGATCATAGAATGCAAAGCCTATGTAGCTGCTGCGGGCCGTAAAAGTAACGCGTGATCTGACTTGTTTCTAAAAGCAGTAGCACGAATGTCTTTCCTCAATCAAACGAACCCAAGATTTTTAAGTTACGAAAACAGCTTTTAAAACTAATAGCTAACTTATCTAAAATGATTTAATTCGGTTCATGATAAGTTGGCTGAGCGGAAGTACGACAAAAAAGTTGAACTGTTCGAAAACTCATCACCCGTTCTTAGTGCTTTCAGCACATCCCACTATTACGTAACTCCGTTAATGCAAGGCTTATCAAACATGCGAAATCTGAAATCACTGATAAAATCTATACAGTCATACTAAGTTTGTTAATGGGACAGTTTTCTGTCTTATCTCAAATCTTGTGTCTCGTCCCATGGGATTACCACGAAACTATAAATGCAAAGTGCATTGTACCACGTGCATGTCTACCTTCTACAGCGCTGTTGCTAAGGCACCCAAACCCTCAGTTATAGGGGTCACTGCTGTGAAAGGACCAATCAAATTTAAGTGACCCTATATTTAGGTCTCACCGCAAAAATGGCCCCAAATGATTAATTTCGGGAACCTCGCGTCATTACGCCATGACACTGAGCTTCTACACCAAATACCGTGCTGTGAGCAAATAATAATGGTATTCAACTTCTGAAAATGTCTGCTATATGACATTAAAATTACTTACGATAGAAATGGGAAAAATTTCAAGCCCGCTGCCCCGTCCAATGGGACAAAACCCATGGAATCCCATTCCCACAGACAAGCCTGGAAAAATTACTGTAGTTACAAAATCATCACTGGTGTTTTTGTAAGTCTCCCGCTAAACAATCCACAATCTACACTAAATTATAAATAAAAAAAAAGATTATTAGATAGCAAGCGCGTTTAGTGAGCTTTCTGCGCTCACGAACCTGTTATGTATCCTCCAAGAGGCTTCAAAGAAGGATAAGACTTGGCTGCCCACATGGCTGGCACTTTCCCGATAAGCATAGACGTAAATACCTCCTCAAGTTCCGAAGACATCACCACCAATCCCTTGATGGCTTTGCGCAAATTTACCAAGCTGGACCGAACGACGGCAGTCAGGCGATTGAAGCGAATCAACTCTTGTCTGGACAAAAACGAGCATTAGGTGTTTAACGCAGAAAAAACAAACTTGCACAGCACAAAACATATTTTAAGGATGACGCGGACACCTACACAGAAGAGAGGTCACTCCACTATTCTGCTACAAGTTACCTTCGCTCAGGGTCAGCTGCACTAAACATACTTTTTCCATGTCTACTGCATGCCTGCTAGCTGTGGAACAGCAACATCCTGCCTGGTGGCTGCGTATTGTCTATTAACAACGCCAACCGAATTTTGCTCTACATTTCAAAGAACGCAAGTTCTGCTGCGCAGCCGGTCGCATACGTCATCAAGACGTTTAATGTTTTGAATCGAAGCAACTTACACGCACTTGTTAAGCGGCTGGTTGCTTCATTCAACTACTCAATGCGCTCAGATCAATTTGCCTGATGTTTTTTTCAAGTCTTCTTTTTCAATTATTTTAAAACATCTGTATGATGACGAGGTGATGTTGCAGTCGCTGGTGCAGTCTGAACTTATTTTTGCCTAGTATTTCTCCTGTACTTCAGTTGCTCACGCACTTGTCTGATCTGTGCTGCTTGGTGTGCAAATCTTTTCGCTTTTCTTGTGCAGTACTTCTAATCTACGGTATCTAAACTACGGCCCGTGAAGCCCTTTCGCAATAATGAAAAAATATTTTATTTAGCAAAAATTTGTTGATTTGGTAGAACCGTAGAATGTGTCATATTCTGAAACAATCACATTACGTAAGATGTCCGGCACTCGAACTGTTGGGTAAAAGCTTATGTGGACCTCTGCCAAAAAAGTTTGGAGACCCCTGTTCTAGTCCATATGGACTTTGCGTGTGAGACTAAAAAAATAACTAAACATCAATGTCGTCCGCTTCAAAAAGATTGAAAAGAACTTCAATTTCCTCAAATAAAAGTATGTGAAACATTAGCGTGTGACATGTGCCGACTGATCCAGCCTTATAACACATATTAATTACGCATTCAACTTTAGTTCTGGGAAAACGTGTTTTTTTCACAAAAACAAAACTTAAGCATAAAATTGTCGTGTTCTTTTCTCTGATGGCGCAATGTGCATTTATCACGAATCATAATAAGCAAATTACGTTTGCCAATGTGTTACTTGTTTATGGTGTAAGTTTACGTTGTGCATGCCTTAATTAAGGGTTTAGCGCTTATGCATCTTTCATCCAACATGTGAAATATTTCAATCGACTAGAAGCAAGTCAAAAACAATGCATATAGCTGGCGCAAGTGCGCAACCATATACTGTATCTGGAAGAAATTAACGTTTATTCATTTATCGGTTTCGACGCCAAATGTGTTTCGTAGTAAATATGAAAATCAACTTAAAACGTAGATCGTCACATGTCACATAAACAAACACAAGTGGCGAAAAGCTGAATATTTCCACGTTCAAAATGGTTTAATTTCCGCGGTTTTTTTAGGAAAAAAAAACTAACTGAGCTCAATTATTTCAGCAATCTTTGTCAAGGTCAAGACCGACATCTGATGTCATAAATATCGGTTAGCATTTGAAAATTTGTGCAAAATATTACTGCCATTCAGTGGTTACATTGCGAGCCCTGGTTAGCGACGCAAGCGCTGAGGGTTGGGTAGATCTCGAGATTTCATATCTACTTTTGTTTTGTTTTGCTTAAAGTTTATTTATAGCTGCCGCCGAACCTGCTCGAAGATCGGTCGAAAAACACAACTCGATTTTCCGACATAGTGAAATGAAACTGGATCTTCATTACTTTAACTTGTCCATCTGCAGTCAAAGCGCCCTGTTGCCCCTTGCGGAAAAAGGGCACCTCACGGTAATATTTGCATTGGTTTTTATTTGCGTCAAGGTTCAGTCGTGGTGCTTCCAGATGTGTCAGGTTCAACTGTGTGGTCAACTAACAATTTAGAGTATCTTTTTCCACAGAAGTTAACGCCCGCTTCATTCCTTCCACTCAGTATGTTTATAATATAACGCGCTCGAGTGTTTCCCACGTCAGAACAAAACAAATTTTGTAGAAAGCCTGGATTATTGTCAGTCAGCAACAGCGCATGACCTTACCGCAGAACAGTGTTCATTGATTCGGTGTACACAACAGGATACTTCTTCATCACTGTCTCCAAATCAAAATCTGGTGGCAGTTTTGTGAGAATGTCAGCTGCTAGTTCATCAATAACCTCTTCAGGTGATTTTCCACCGCCACCTGATTGCCTTGGAAGAGTCAAAAGAATGCTATCGAACAGCTGTGTTGTTTCCTGGTTGTCCTTCGTGATATCAGCGTTTTCGTGAAGTCCAAATACCTGGCAACAAAAATCATCCGCCATGAAGAACGAAAAAGAACTTTGAAAATGGGTATAAGCACGGTTTGCAAATCATTCAAAGGCAAAGAGAATAACCACAACCGGTGAAACTCCAAGACTCGAAAACATGGCTTGACATTAAAGAAACAATAAAAAACAGTTGCTGTTTCATACAACTTTACAATGTTGTAGGAACGAAGACTTTCTCCCAACATATACGTCCCGCAAGATACGTCTTCGTAAAGACTTTACATATGTGTTTAATGCAAGCAATAAGCAATGCACATACCCCACGATGGCACTTAAAACACAGCAACTTACTTGTTGTTTGCATCAAAAAAAATTCAGAACAATTAGACAGTAAACAAATATTTTCTTTTTAACAATGCACTTTGGTTGTTGTTGAACATGCTCATTTGTGTTGATGCCTGTCACCATTTTTCCGGTCAATGTTTTTTGCAAATTAGTCTGGTGGTCTGCAGTCACTTCCAGTAGATATACACCCTTTTTCAACCCAAATCAAGATAAAACGTATCATGTCTGTCACGGCTGTTGCGTATCGAGCAGAGTTTTGTTTGGTTTTCTACGCAGAATATTTATTTCGGAGATGTTCAACGCAACCTCATTTGAACTACAAACGTTACATCGTAAATTGGAAGATCCTTTACAAGCTCACAAAGGCCTTCACCTGTAAAGGTTTTGTTTGGCGCATGCAATGACTGAGCAGTTTCCATTACATCTGTAAACTTCCTGCTTGGCACTGTATTGCTTGCAAGCGTGTTGTGGGTTAGTGCGTGCAGTTCCACAACTATCTGAAACCGTGTCTCGTACCTTTGCCCCTTTCGGGCAGTTCTTACGGTTTGCTATTGCCTCAGATCATTATAAATCCACTCGTATGAAAACTAGTACTGAGCCTGATAAGATGAACATCAATCCAGACACTTGTTGCAAGGGGAACGGCAGTGACAGGCGCGCCTTTTTAGTCGGATCCAATGCCAACTTCCAAAAACAGAAAGGTCGCAGGCGACGACGACACAACAGCGAAGAAAGTGCAGTAAGCGCATCTCGCAATTAACCAGAAAGGCAAACGCTGATGCGCATTGCCAAAAGCACTTTCGCATATTGTCGCATCTCAGTTAAAAACAAATACTAACGCCAGATCAATCTGCAACAATGACTGAACTTGCAACATTCTAGCTCGTTCATTTAACATAGACGGAAACGCTTTGACGAATATCGACATCAATTCCACAAAGAAAATAGTGAAGTTTTCGGTTTGTGCATCATTTGTACAATGGCAAGGGATTGGTATGTACTGTAGTTCTCACCTCAGGATGTGGGACCAACGGAAGATCCCTGACGTAATCAAGGTAGGTTTGGTATGGACCATGGACAGGTGCCTTGTACATTCCACTTGGCGAGAAGACGTAATCATCATCCAACACGACTTTTTCGGTGTACACCTGGCCACGACAAGAAGTAAATATCTATCAGGGAGCAGGAGAACTTGGTCATCACAAACTGGATTCGCCGCAGATGTATTGCGCAGTGTGCGAGTTGATTCGGTCGAATTGGAACCACGCTTTTCAGAGTAAACTGCTCGAAAGCCGACCACTCTAGTTTTGAAACGTTTGAGTTTGCCAGCAACCGCGAATTGAAGTTCAGACATTGCATCGCGTCGGTCGAAAAGTTTTCGGGTTTATTCAACCGATGAATGCTGGAATGCTGTGTCGTACAGCTAGCAAGCGTTTCAACGATTGTGTTGATTCGGGAAAGTTTTCTTTACCTTTGTCCCGGTGGAAATTTGTTATAGTCCCAATCCAGACCGGACCCGGTCAATCACTAATTACATGCTCATTAAAATCAGGTGAAAGTCATTTAAGTCCAAACTTTTTTGAGTTGCTTTTCTTACTGAAGGATAGTTTTTCACCACATGAAAAGGAAAAATTTTTTCAGAGGTTATTGGTTTCATAAACATTGTCTTGCTTACAATATGCAAAAACGTATTCCCACAAAATGCTTTTTATCACTGGTTGAACAATAAATCACAAGTAACAACAGCCAGATGCAGTGTGAAGCTGATTGCTTACAATAGAGAGCAAGGAAAGCAGAAGCCGTCTGTCTTTGTCGTCCGTCACTCTCCCTCCGTAATTGCATTCGCCAGTCAAATATGTGAGTGCAACCAGAGGCAGCTCTTCGTATTCGTTCAAAAACATCTATAAAAAAACTGAGATTCAACTTTCCGCTTGCATGTTGCGATGGTACCAAAAATACACTTTAAAAACACTCTTGGAATCTTCAAATGCTGTACTCACAATCCAGCACGATTCGCATTTTTCTGTGCGGTTTTAAGCAACGCGGTACCTCGCTGCAGGGCAACCAAGGCAATTACTGTTGCTGGGAAAGGAAGCAGCAAACAATATCGTCCACACATTGAATTGAAAAATGAAACCTGCGCATTGCTTCAGTAAAAATGTCAGGCAATTTTTGTTTACAGCAATACCACGCAGAAGACTTGATCGCGGCATCCAGAAAATAATACGTTTTTGGGAGTAAAAACGCAAAACATTAAGCATTGCTAACAATCTAAAATGCAAAACCTGTTACCACATACTTGAACTTTTCAATTTTTCTGCGCAGCTTCACTGTTTACAAAATTCTCCCCCGCAAGATTATTTCACCGACTACCTGATGTATTTCCACGTGAAAAAATGTGCAAACTCACTGCGGGTCGTCACCTTTAGGCCACGCCAAATAAAAATCTGTCTATATCTTTTTCCACATACACATACAGTAAACCTCGGTGAATCCGGATTCGATTTGACCGACGATTTTATCCGGTTTAGGCGAAGATCCGGATTAACTGAAGATGATTCTTTCTAGCCTGACGTCATCTAAATACTGCGATATCGGTGAAAAATCACTGAAATTGAACACATTTACGACTCAACAGCGAACTGTTGCTGAAGCAAAACGAATTTATTGATGTATTTACAATGGTGCATCAGACTAGCAACAGCTATATTCAGGCAGTTATGAACAATCTTAAGATCATAATTTAAGATTACTTGGCTGCGATGAAATGTGGGATTTTTGACAGACGCAGTGATTTCTACGACTGGTCCATGGACAGTTCTTCTATTTGGAAGGCACAGGTAATGCCAATGTCCTCCTGACATTATACCGTGTACAATACATTCACTGATAAGATAATGCTCTATACACGCACACTCAACACTGATCAGTAGACTGAAACCGTGGTGGGGCAGCGTGATATTCAACGTGATATGCTATGCCCGTGTGTGACGTAATAATCGTTTCTACGATAAGTCTAATGTTGCGTGCAGTTGCGGCCGCTGTTATCATAATTCCTAAACGTTCGTTGGTGATAGTGAGCAAGCTTGTGTTGTGTGACGGCCGCCGAATCTTTCCTAGAGACCAGTCAATGCACTTGAGACCACAACAGTGTGAAAGTTCAGAAAAACCCGGATTATGAGATGAAAAAAGGAACAGATTTTATCCGGTCTTGGCGAAGATCCGGATTAAAAAATCCGGATAAACCGAAGATTTTTATAAAGAATAACGTTAGAAATCATTCGTACCGCCAGTTTTATCCGGTTTTGGCGAAGATCCGGATTAACCGAGGTTTACTGTATATAGGTTGCGCTTTCTGGTAGAGCAAAGTTTCCTGCTAAACGTAATATGTCTCCTGGATTTTACTACAAAGTTTCTTATGGCGGAAGGTTGATAAAAGTGTAGTGATTTCAAAGTTTTTTGAGTCAGACCACCAGGCTACGGAGCATTTTCACCAAAAGTACAATCGTTTGACCCAAATCCAACGACCTTGGAGTGGATCCATAAATCCTATACAATCAGCGAACATTTAAAAGGATGATGTAGGGAACGCTACAATCTGGCTTTCAGGTGCAGGCTTGCCAGGTCGTTTGAATACTTGACTAACTCCTTCGCAAAAATGACCATGTTTAAAAATGCTTCACGCTTTGATGGAAAGTTTCCGAACTTCTAAACAAAAACAGAAGTGTTACCTGCAACTGACGCATGCTGATGCGCAAATCGGACTCATTGAACTCATACGGAATATTCCAGCCTAACGGGCCAAACTTTCGACGCTCTTGCACCATCGCGTGGAAGAAACAGAGCCCAAACAACAATTTTTGCCACTCCTGCAAGCAAGTCGCATTCGTCAAGGACGCACAATTTATCGCTTCAAAACGCTTCTCAAACCACGCATTAACTTGTTGCAATAGTTTTGGCGAAGTTGTTTCTATGAGGCAATCTGAGAAAAGCGGGTGTGTGGACGGCCGCGAAGCTAGTAAAAAATGCGCAACATTGCAAATTTTTTTTTAACTTTACCTTTACCATACCTGTGATACATGTAATAAAAACATTCTGAACCGTAAATGCACAGCGCAGATACCATAAAAGTTTTTGCACGTTTCGGAACTGATTCCACTGCAAACTGACAAGACTGCAACGCTCGAGAACGTCTCACCTTCGGTTTGTTGCAACCAGCGAAAAATCCAGGATCTGATATCGGGTCGTTGAGGAAAGAACGAAGCAGATTAGCCCGGAGACCTTTCGGGGGCTCGTTTGTCATCTTCACACCGTTCTGTAACGTCCAGAACAAACGGAGACATTTTTCGATATTTTTTTTCAGGAAACTTATAGCACGGCATTGTAAGGTATCGCAGTGACGAAAACAACAAATACGCGATAAATTTGAAAAAGGATCAAAAGCATATTTCAGAAAAGCAGCGAAACCACTGCTGGTTCCTATCGCCAAATCCCACGACTTATTTGGTGCGATACTAAGCATGTTTTCAACAAAAAACATTTATCATTATAAAGCACACAGAAGCAGGAGTCATCGCAGACCTGTATGTACAGTACATAAAGACAAATGCTGTAACGCTCTCTGCCCATACCTGCTTTGGCCAAACACGAAGGCAAGAAGACTCTTTTTAGCGATATATTTTTAACATCTGAAGTATTAGGATTGCAGGAAAAGAAAAACTGTACCTGCAAAAGTGGCACGGGAAACTTTTCGGAGGGGTAACTGGTGAGCCACAACCGGAATTCCTTGTGAGTGTTTTCAGGGACGATCACTTCTTCGCATATCTTCTCCAGTGTTGGCATCCAGCTCGTTGCAAGATGGCAGTTTTGCAAGACTACCCACGTTCCCTAAACAAACCATGGTGTTCATTAGTGCCAATGTTTTACTTGTATTCCTTTGTGCTGGAAGACTCCAGTATCGGCGCAATACTTTCGCCAGTTGTTGCAACCAACAGCACCAGCTTGGTTTTCCCTAGTTGAAAAAAAATGTGTTGCGATTCACGACGCCCACCAGAAATGGGCTTTTTCTTTCCACATAATGATAGCATTTGGATGAGCTTAAAAGTGTCAGTTCATAGCATGTACAAAATGAACACACGTACAAAAATGACTTGTTCACATTAACAGAAGGCATTGAAAAACTAACTGTGACAGGCACAGTTATTGCCTGCAGTTGGGCATAACCGTGAAAGCAAATTTTGACAGGTGAAAAATTGCGGAACCATGTAATTAAAATCAAATCTAAATAAAGATAGCAAAGTTCTTTTAAAAATACATCAACAGGAAAAACGTGCTTTAAGAGTAGCATCGTCAATCATCTTCTGCGCAATGGGACCCTGTCCTTGTCCGAGAGATATAGTCCCAATGCGATCACCTCCAAAACCTTTATCCTCGGCAAACTTGAGTAATCCTGAAAAATTAAATATTGTTTTATTCATTTTCTAACCCGAAATTTCTCTGGGGAAAAGGTAGCGTAAACAGAAGCCCTGAAAGGTTCTAAAATCCCTCGTAGTTCTCAGCGAGCTCTCGCAACGTCAGCAACGACGCTGAATGCACTTCTTGTCGCGGCCAAACAAGGTCAGTGCTATAATAATGCCATGTGCTTGGCGGGTTTTAGGGTTTGCTTAAATGGTTGGTACTTCAGAAGGAAGTATTATACTCAAAATCCAAAAATGTCGTAAGTGTCTCTAAACAGATGAAGCGCTTAGACCAAAAGAGTCATCAGGTGATTTTTACAGCAAAAGAGCAACCGCGGAAAAACAGAAGTTTACCATGGAGGGTATATCACACATGTCACTATCAGAAAATCATGAAACGGTCACGCATGATCCTAAATTCGAAACACTGGGATTCATGCTCGAACATACTACTTCTCCTGTTTCTGCAATGAAATCATCATTTTTGCTAAATTTTGAAACAATTTCCAAGTGAAACAAGCCAGCAGTTCTAGAGCAAAAAAATTAGCAGCTATATGAATAACCATGAGAGCAAAATCTGCAACGCAGTGGCCAAAAGCAAGAGCAGACCTTGATGGTGATCAACGCTTACACAAGAAATTACTGCAAAACACACATGCACGCAATATATCAAGATAGCAGTCATCAAAAGCTTTCAGCCGACACCCAACTTCCAATAGCCATATATTCAGTACATTACCTGCCATTGGGTCAGCTCCTGGAGAAAGAACGAAAATGAGCGGAGTGCAGCAGGTGGAATCGCCAAAGGAACCGGCCAAGTCGAAGGTGGGAGGTTCAATGAAAGCCCTTCCCATTTCATCTACAATGTAGTCTTGCACTGCTGGCACCGCCTTGTCCGGACGAATGCAACGCAGCACCACCATGCGGTCAAGTCCGGAAAGAAGGTCCCATTTATCAGGAAACCTGCGAGAAAAGTCTGAGTGACATTTACGATCTCAGTAAGCCAAAGCACGATTCACAAAGCAGCATCAGAAAGATCTGCCATGTTGCTGAAGCTCAGTCAAAGAAAAAAGAACACTGCAGCCTAAGGTGATTTAAACGTATTAAAAACCAGTAGCGTTAAGGGACCATTGAACTAACTATAAAAATTGCCCATGACAAGTGAACGACGGCTGAAGATCGTTCTTCTGTGCTCTGCGGAAATTTCCCCTTAAGTGACAAACATCACAGCATTGTCAAAAAGGAAAGCCACCTTTACCATTCTACAAGAAGAATCAAACTGACCTAACGTCTATCTCGTGCAAACTATTATATCTACGTGGTTACCGGATTACATTGCAAAGAACAACGTATGGAACAAACGAAGTATAAGTTTTCTGTTAGATGATCACTCATCGGAAAACTTGGTAAAGATCCATAGAAAAAGACCAGGGTGCTTTGAGTAAACATTACATCATGAAACACCCGGACATAAGTAGTAACCTGACTCTCTTAGTCGATATTACAAGGTGACATTCGTGAAACAAACTCCGTGCGGAAATTTTGATTGGGGTGAGGATAAAACGGAAGGATCGAGTAAAAGCTTCATTCAACTTGGACCGAAATGATCTTACCAGATATCAGGAGATTTCGAGTTTTGTTTCTAATCCAGTTTTGGGCCTCTTTTTCTTTTGGTAGATCTGGCTTTATTTGTTTCTCCCTTTGCTTTTTAAGATCTTATCCCCATTAATTTTATTTTTTATTCATTTTAACTTTTTCAATTCGACGTTTGGTTACGGAGGTTTTTGCTTTAATTTTCTTTGTTTTCTTGTTATGAAAATCACGACCAATGAAAACGATATCAACGACATATTGCAAACGTTTCGATAACTCCTGTTATCATCATCAGTGCATTGAAAATTATTTGTTTTCGTTTTTGAGTGCTTTTTGACTTTGCTTCGTCATTTTGTGCTTGCATGTTTATCTGTTTCCTTTTTATTTTCGGGTTGTTTAATTTAGTTTTTTCTCCTTGTAAAAATGCTTTTTGTAGTGTTTTAGATGACTGCATATTGCATGTACATAGGCATTTCCAGTAGTTTTTATGTTTCAGATTGGGTTTACGATTGGTAAGCATGCTACGGATGGTTACGACCCAGAAAATTGCCTCAGTCACAGTCTGACCACAACAGTGCTTTTCCCAGAGCGTCGGTGTTGAGCTCTGACTTACAAAGCTTCATGGTTTCTACCTGCATTGTGTTGACATCTCCTGATAATTCATACTTAAATATAAATTTTAAGACTACTACTGACAGTAGCAATTTTCACGCGCAAAGTTGTATGAAACTTAGCACAAAAAACAGTAAATGATTAGATTTATTCTGTCTAGTACATAATTACACCGACGCGATGCTTATTTTTATGGCAAATTTAAATCATTTCGCGACCCAGAGTGGAAAGTGTCGCAACCCAAATTAGATTCGCGACCCACTATTTGCGGACCCCTGGCCTAATGTATTGTTATTTTTTATGACGTCATTGTACACTTACTAGTTTGTTTTGGGTAGTTGTTCCTACGGTGGCCTTTTCCTATTGTATGTAGTGTGTAGGTAGCTGGTATTGCATTCTTTTCAATTATATTTTCTTAGCTATTACTTTACTGTTTGTGGGTTTTGTCTAATTCTATTTCATACTTCATGCACTTCGCAGAGCTGAAGCTGCCTGCTCAGTAGGCGAAATATATACTCTCATGACATCGTAGCGTCGGAATCTTAGCTGTGAAAGAATTCCTGTCAATAGTTAGTGATCTGATATGTTATCATTGATTTCGAGATTCTTGGGTTTGGCCACTGACAAACAACGTGAAATTAAGGAGTTACCGTAGTCATTCTATTAAGTTGGTGAAGTTCTATGCAAAAATCCTTTTTTGAAGTGTAAAAAAGACTCCAACTTCTTTTCGCAAAAAAATTCCAAACATCGCGTTGATATTTTTGGAGATTTACGAGGACTACATTCTCATTTTATCATTTAACAGCCTTGTATGGTGTAACTCAGCTTTTTAACTTCTGAAAGCAATCAAGTCTTTGAAACAAAAAAATATTAAAATGTCGTTAGTTAGCTGATATCAAGCTAGCATTAGCATTGCAGTTTGGCAATCAAATCATACGGATATTAATTTACACCATAGACGTAGCTCACTTCCATCGTTTATCGTCTTGGCATTCATACCTAATAGCGTTACACAGTAAAGGCAGACCTAGATTCAATGCCGACAAAATGAAAACCTGAAAAAACAATAATTTCGCGCTGCTTCTATTATGGTCAGCAATTTCGGCCAAATAATCGTTTTTTGCTTGATTTTTTCTTACTTGACTACACAATGGTATGCGCTACTTATTTTCTTGAACACAGCATGTATCGTACAAACCTCACCGCAGAAACTATTTAAAGCGTATAAAAGACAATTTCAACCACAACACTTCTGCGTGAACTTTCCCACCCACTTGGATGGCTGGGATATTTCAATTCTTTAAAAAATTTTTGCGAAGCGTCAGTGAAGGTGCAACTACGTAAGCACCAATGAAAACGCAGATCTTGTTCAAAAACCTAGTGTTGACTGACTCCGACGCTATGCTACGCATGAGAATATTTAGCGTTACCAACTTTCCGATCCTGTCTATCTATATATACAAACACCCACGGCACGAGTAGCATACTTGTGCAAGTGAGGAGTGGCCGAGTCGTAAACTGCCTTCCATTCGCCAATATTCGATTGGAAGTGCTCCATCAGGCCAGCCAGAGTGGGTAGATTTGATGCCCTGACAATCTCCGACCAGGCCTTGTCTTGCAGCCATTCCGCGGCAGGGTTCGGGTGCGGGTTGTCCAACGCAACGCCGCCAGTCAAAAAGAAACGCCATACGTTGTCATCAACTTTGCCTAAACGACACAGTTAAGAAATGATCCAAGGTAGTTGCAAACCAGAAACGAAAAACGCAATCATCGTGAAACTCCGCAAACACGGGCTTGAAGTAAAAGAAATACAAGTCATGCATGCTTCTGTCTCAGCTGACCTTTGCTTTTCTGCAAAGCGACAGTGAGAACGAAAGAAAAGAGCAATTTGTCTTTTTCGAACAGCGATCGACAGACGTTGTTGTAGATACTGGCGGTGAAGTGTTCGTTCAAACTTGCGATCCTCTCTTCCAAGTCATCCGACTTCTTGCTATTCTCAATCGACTGCGCAAATATCAACAGCAACTTGATCAGCACGGCTGAGCTGGCACGAAATCGCAAATAACATCATTCAAAAGATTGAGGTGGGAACACTGCAACATTGCAGTGCGGTTTCGATAGAGGATAAGTAAGCAGCGAGCAGGACAATGCATACCATGAGGTAAAGGTTAATGAACCAGGTAAGTGAGTACTGGTACATAGGCTCGATGTTAGCGAGGTCTGAGATGCAGAAGAAAAGCACGGCTGAGTAGGTTGAGACAGGCTTGTATCCATTTCGCGTTTCGTCAATTTGATGCTCAGTCTACAAATAAAAAAGTTTGAACAAAATAAGGTTGAGATCTTTTTCAGTCAACATCTCCGTTACGCACGGGTACGTTTGCAGGTGATGTTCCACAAACGACGCAGTTTCGTTTCTTTTTAGATTTATAACTTATAACGAGCAGATATATGAACATGTATCTATCACAGTAAACATGTTATTGTTTTTCTTCTTTCATAAAATTTGGGTTATGGCAGATCAAAGCTTGCATTGCGCCACTTGCCGGACCAGTGAATGCTCTTGCCCATGGAGGCCTACAGTGAAACAAAATGGCCGTAAATCCTTCATTCGATCTTTCGGGGATGAGGCAGACACGGAAAAGAAGGAATATCGTCGCCCTCTACTGATTTTAGACGTCCAGTGTCAAGTGAGTGTGCATACGATAAAGCATCATCTTGCATTTTCTCTTTTGAACAAGCGTTTGTTGCATGCGAACCTAGCCGAGACGCAAAACACCAAGAAAATCGATCAAGTTTAAGAACAATGTTGAAAACGAAAGTATAAAACAACAGCATTTGGTGAGCATCCACCCAGAAAAAAGCGTAACAACAGGTTAAAAATGAAGCAAAGAGAGGTTTATACGACGGATGTTTCCAAATGCGTGCGTCTTTATCCTATGTCTAGGAGTAGAGTCAGCACAAAAGGTCGGCACGAAAATATCTCAGTGCAAACCTCAGAGGCAATCTCTTGCTTTGCAGATATTTCTTCTGATAAAGTCTTTGATGAAGAAAGAATTTGTATAGCTGTTTCATCTTCCAGAATGTTACCCTCGGATGACGAGAGGACCTGATAAAAACCAAATAAAAACAATAAGAGTTTTTCCTTTAGAAAACATAAAACAAACATCATCTTGTCACAACCTAAACGATAATGTGGTGATCTATTAGTGCAGACGTTCGGTGGTTTGGGTTGGCATTTAGCATTAACATAAAGTATCAAAAAATGCACCTTCAGTATCTTATCTTCGATGGTTTTTAGCTGCCGCTTGTTTTCAGCACCCTCAAGAATAAGCTCGTTCTTTTTTTGCTCCAGCTCTGGCTTTTCTTTAGCGGCGACAATCCCCAACAACTGATCTTGAAGACCCAGAGGAGTGATCATGAAATTTACCAAACACACCTGCAACAACATCAGATGCATGGGTCGGGATTCAATAAATGTTAACACATCGAAAGAAAATCAACAATTCATTTAAATCTTTCAGGATCATCAGTCTCACTAAAAGGCATGATATAGTAACTGACACGGCACGCCTTAAATCTTCTATGTATGCAGGTAAAACGCACTTTTGGTGATTGGCAAAGAACGCTCAGCCGTCATAAAATGTAAGATCTGCCAGAAAACTAAGGCATCAGAGAAAAATTGACACAATCGCCTCAAATTAGTTCACCTTTACTGATATTTCAGGCAAGTAGTGGGGATTTCGTAGATTTGTAGTCATGTACAAACGGAAGTCCCGCGAGTATTCGATGGTGTTATCTCCAAGTTTGATATACTCAACACCTTGTTGCTTAAAAGTTTGCTTTAGCAAAACCGTTTCAAGGATCGCGTCCAGCTCTTCACCTGTAAAGAAACAAGATTTTTAAACTTTTATTTGTACATTTTCACCCCAAACTTACCCTGCGTTATTCCAACAACAAACATGATGATCAAAGACGAGTGAAGCCACAGACTGAAACTGAGTACAGATCAACACACAGTTTTTCAAATGTCTGAAACGCATCCTGTTTGGTTTTCACTTTAAGAATAACTGTTAAACTTGGCGTGACAACAGTTTACTTGAAGGAACAATTTGTTCCAGTCGACGAACAACAGCTTTAAGAAGAGCCATCATGGTTATTTGTAAGTTTACTTTATAATACTTTATAAAAAAACGTTCCATTTTGCGACATTCCATGTTACTGCAGTTGACGTGAAAACAAGAGTAAAACTTCTGATGGCGAATCTGTTCATAACTGGTGCCGTGCAAGCAGAGACTTAAAACATTATTTTCAAGGTCTCAACCATCGCATTCTTCAACCTGGTTCAGCGATTCGTTGTCCATAGATTTGTTGTGAATGCTAGAGAAAAAACTAAATTTCATAAGATTCACCCAGTGCTTTGCTTAACAAACCTTTATTCAACAACTGGTAAATCCAAGTCATTTACATGACTCAGACAACCTGAAACGGCAGTATCGTTATATTTAACTTCACATAGTGATAGACGTATCTGCGGTTTATTATTAATTTTTAGTTCTGTTCCTGAACTGATTTCATAGATCAATGTCTTTTTTTTTAAATACAATAAAGAAAAACAAACCTAAGTTTTCCAACAGCACAGGGTAACCAAACTGGATGCAGTTTTCCAATGTACGAATGTACGTGGGATCAGACAATTTCAAAGGCGACATTTTGTTTTCCTTTTCCATGTTTTTGATCCATTTGTTTGCTTGACCTTGGGGGTCGATCATCAAAGGCCAGCGACGCGAGTTCTTTACAACGATGCCTGCAATTTAAACCATCACCCAACCGTACAAACTTTCTCCTGCAAGCGACCGTCACTTTAGCTTGATTTATTCAACCGGAAGAACAAGATCACACTGCGTTACCATAAGAGTTTTTCTGATAGAACGCGTTTAAGAAACACACTGACCATTGTCTACAGAGAACGAATCGACTGGGAGTCCGGCGATCTGCCAGTCGCGAATCTGCACCGGGTCGCCAAGAGTGTTTGCCAGTTGGAAGGTTTCCGAACACGGAATCTGGTCATTCCTGCAGCTCGTTTGCCATCCGGATACGCAGTCGTTGCGGAAATCGACAGTGAATGGACCCAAGTAGGCCACAGTGCCTTCACGATGTTTGAGCACAGTTTAAGCTCGAAAGTGGCGTGTTGTCAATCTCACAAAAACAATTGAAAACAACAACAACAACGAAAAATAGAAACGGAAGGTTCCACTGACACGCGCCGATAACATTCTTTGGAAATGTTTTGGCAAAATCTTTTAACCAAAAAGTTCTTTACCTGAAGAAAGCAAGACATCGCCTGTCAAGTTGGTTAACTGAATGCCAAGACGTTCAGCAGCTTCGGTCCATCTGTCAATACAAACTTTCTTATTTGTTGGTTATCAACAACATCAGGTAACGGTGGATGGAGCAGTAAAAAAATAACAAGAAATCCCATTCCAGCTTACCGAAATGAAAAATATTTTCTACAAGGAAAACAACGTAAAGTGCTATTAGAAACTTTTTAGCCCGTACATAAGAGACTGGCAAACAATTTATCTAGTATAAACTCAGTGGGCGAAGCTATCCGCTGTTTCAGACGCGCTATCCCTAACGTTGTGCAGTTTTGCGTAGAAGACCAAATATCTATCCCATGATTTTGGCTTGGAATGCACTTGCCTATCTTTTTCGCCACCGAGACCACTTATCAACTTTTCGGCTCTATCCAGTTTTTTCGAGCACAAGTCAATGTTGTTCTCTAAATCGATTTTCTTTTTATTCATGGCATCGAACTCCGCTTGCAATGCTTCCACTTTGTCTAAAACCTGAAAATAAAATATTTCCCTTAAAACGTGTAACAACTTTTGGAGACGTGGCACACGCTTGACTGAAGCATGGACACATTCAAACGCATAATAACCAGAAATCAGAGCTGTGCTTCATCGCCAGCGAGTGAAGACAGTTGCTGTTCTGCAAGAGCAGCAGGTCCAGTTTCCACTTTCTACCCACCACACGTAAATCGCGCCAGGAGAATTACAACTGTGCGACGAAACCTTGTAACATTTGAACTATCATAAGGTAGGACAAATAAAAACAACAGGTTCATCCAGGGTAAAACAGCCTTTACCAGGGGAGAACTTTGGGTATACACAGGCCCGTGACGAAGACCCCCTAGAAAATTTTTCGTTCCCCTGGAAAAATGTGTTGGAGATATTTTAAAACTATTGGGCATAGTCCAAAAATTTGGGCTCAGAAAACTCTTTACCCCTTTGGTGTCCCAAGCTGGTTGCGGGCCTGGGTATACACCGATTTGTATTATTTCGTCATGTTTTTTTTATGATTTAAGAAGAATCTGATTGTGATGTTACCTCTTTCAGTTCAGCACGTTTGGCATTGAGCTTCTTCATCTGCACGGCCAGTTCAGCTTCGGCTCCAGCAAGTTTGATTTTTTTCGGTGCCACAACCTTCGCGACCCGCTCATAGACCTCCATTGCCCGGACCCACTTACAGAGACCTGACGAAACAAATTGCAACAGGGTTGCAAGAGCTACTGTGTCCTAAAAATTAAGAGAAACAAAGCTATGTTATATTCCTTTGCGCTTGCAAAAAGCGATCCTAATGTGTATAAATCTTTACGACGTTCACATACATTCCTTACCTTCACACGCAGATGAAACATTTTTTATGGTTGCAGGATTGAACTCGGCATTGGGTATGTATTTGTCACGGATTTTTTTGATGACGGCTGCTGGAATGTTGTCCTTGTCGTAAGCTTTCAAAGAGTCCAGAAAACGCATATCGTTCATCATTTTCTTGCTCGGGCCCCAATAATCTTCAATCATCTTTCCTGTATATAGCATTCAAAATAAACTTTTCCACAAGCAACAACAAACTAAACAGTCAGTAGTGCAAACTTGAGTAAAGTTCTAGAGATATTAGACTTACTGATATAGGAAGGTTCGCCTTAATCCTGACAGCATGTGGGTAAATTTTATGGGGTCTAAATAAAACTGAATTTTTGGGAACATTTGTCGCATATCTTAAATATGGCTTCTTTCAGTGGAAAGCAACTAATCAGCCGCACCAACGTCATGTTGGTGAATACTAAGCTGGAAGTATCCCCTCCAGAGTGTAGCGAGGCGGCTAGTTTGCTGAACTACTACCTACCTGAACCGGACGGGTCAGGTTTTCGTTCAGGCTTGATGTTTTTCATGACACAAACCGACTCGAGGACCAGTTTAACAGCGCTTGGCGGGTTGGTCATTGTTTTGACCACGGTGATATCTGAAGGTTTGAGTGTGTTCAGCGCAGAAATGGCCGCCTCAAGCGCCGGCATTGCTTCAGCGAGATCAGCAGAGCACTCGTCTTTGATCCCTTGCGCCACCGAAGCAGCCTCGTTGGCTACTTTTTCATCTGCAGCCACCACCTGACAAAATACAGGTAAACGATGAAAAACATATTATCCAAGCTCACTTCGCAACCTTACAACATCTTCATTGCCACGGTTACAGAAATGCTCGTCTTTCTGCCTGAGAAGAGTTGTTTCGCTTTAGCAGCAAAAATTTATTTTTTATATTTATGGAATCGGCGACATGTAATAGAAAATACTGAATAAAGACTGCAAAATAGTCAATTTTAAGAACTCAGCCCTACTTTCTATGTACTTCTCAAGCAGAAACAACTACTGTAAGCAACGGTTCCAATCATCAGAAACAGCTTCTAGTTTATTTCATTCCAAAATTTTTTCACCGACTCATTTTTTCTCAAACAGCATTGCAAGTTTGAAACAAAGCAGCACGAAGCATAAGTTGTACAACCCTCACATAAACCTGGTACATTGGAGCTGACCCGACACAACCCGAAACTAAAAATACTGCAGATTAATTGATAAACTTGTTTGTCTGGGAAACGAACGCTCAATACAAAAACAAACCTCCTTCTTAGCTTCAACTTCCACTGAGTCGTGCTCAATTTTGACCATGATCTTATCTGTTTCCTCAGAAGTTTTTATGAGTTCTGGCTGAAGACTGGTGAGTTCAGCCTGCATGACCTCCACCTGTTCGGGAAGGAAAAAGATAGTCAAGCAAAGTCGATGTCACACAAAACCTCCTTCAACTTTGAAGAACAACGAAAACAAGATCAAGAACCAAAAAGTTTATCTGTTGTCCCTCGCACCTGCGAACTGGCAAACTTAAGTTTTTCGAGACCGTTCAAGTATCGTTCCTGAAGCGTCTTCACTTCCTCCCGCTTCACGCCCAGCAACGACTTAAACGTCATAATCAATTCCAAATACGAAGTCGGCGTGACGTAATTACGCCTTCTCAGTGTGTTCCAGAAGGATTCCGACAGTTGCCTCACACTGAGTAAAACCGAAAAACAAAATTTACGAAGGTCTGCGAGTCATGAATCACGCGAAACGTCTGAATGAGTGAAACGGTAAACATCACATTTTTGCTTTTCATAATAAAGATGCGGATTTTGAACAGAAAAAGCTAAACTATGCAAAGTGCCCGGTTGTCAGTGAAGCACAGCAACCAACCTTTCGTGGAAAAACTTGCACATTTTCACGCATTTCAATCTTGTCTCATCTTCGAGGTCAACATCTTCGAGAAACTTGTTGGCAACCATTTCAAGCGCATCTTCTGGCCATGCCTGAGTGCACAATGGTCAATGGTCAATGGTTTATTGTTTCATATGACTCAACCAACAAGCAGAAGCATCATAAAAGCCATCGCATGCAGTAAGCCAATAGTTAGCGAACATTGGGGCAAATGAAAACACAATGGCACAATAGTTGATCAGTGTAAACAAAGGGGGGCGCTGTGTCATATAGGATTGGCGAAAGACCGTGGCGGTCATCTCGTCAACCAACCCCGTTTATCACTCTTTTACCAAGTGTTGAGAAACAACAGTTGGACATCAAATAAGCATAATGAAAAGAAAAACAAAAAAAAACAAATGAACACAGAACATGGTGAAGAAAATGTACAGGTGAAACCGCATGCCTATGTACACAGATGAGTGGATCAAATTTAAGTGAAGGATTTTGGTGTGGTTAGAATATTTTTAGCAATATAAAAAAATTAAAAAATAGTACTAATAAAAAAGTAAAAAAGTTACAAAAACAAATTTTTACAAAAACTAAGCACACACAATAAAAGACGGTGTTGTTGTTTCACCAAGACACCAAAAAAAAAAGTTCTCCCATGCGGAGCACGGGACAGTTGACTAGGGCAACAAACGTCAGAAAGTGAATCCAGAAAATTTGTTTCTGTAAATTTGACCGATCCTAGCGAAAACATGCTTAAAAATGATGAAGGGATTACAAATGAAAAGAAGCTGCAAAAGCAGACGAGCGTTTGAAAGGATAAACTTTTTGCGGGTGCCTGTTTCCTTCGATAGAGAAACATACCTGGAACCAGTCGATGGTGCAGCAGTTGATCAGAGACGGAAACATGCGAAGTCTGTTACGGAGAGAATCGCCGATCGGACTCATTGCCAGACAGAGATGGAGGTTGCTTTTTACTCTTTCAATAAAGTAGTTGTACATAGCCATTGGTGTAGACTCGATTTTCTTTCCTTCCTGACGAGCTACAGCCTATAAAAAAGGAAGTCCTCATATTCAGGCGAAATAGATACTCGCATAACTTGACTTCAACGCATTAAGTCTACAGTAACTTATTTTGCACTTGCAACCAAGTGCGTACTTCGTAGCATTAAAGTGAGCGCTTTTGTAACTTTTCTGTTAACGTATCTTGAATATTTAATCTTGTAAGTGTAAGTCATGTTTGTAGTTTATCCTTCACTTTCTCCCAAAACGCAGTTTACACTTAAATTTGTGTCAGAAACTGCCGCAAGTTATCTAACTCCTATTTTTTCACAGCGTTATTATCAAAATCTATTGGCTGTACGAAAGGTTGCATTTGTTACCCATTGCTTCTCAACAAGCAGTGGTGAAATGTGAAGCAAAATGCGATCTGTAAGTTTTGGCGGAATATTTGGGTGTTTGATTCCAGTAACAGCCTGTACCGTATAGCAGTGTGCAAGAAAACATAAAACAAACGAAAATTTCGTAACAACTTTGAAACATTCAGAAAATGCTAATTGCAGCACATCACGTAATATAACATTATCTAAAAAAAGGCTAAAACTATTACACGTTCCTTTTCATCCACTGTTGCGACTGACTTAATTAATTCAGATAATTACGGACGCTATTTTCACTGACATGTAAGTTAGAATCGCCAAAAGATTAAAGCATTTTGAGCATAAAAATGGTACATGCCGACACTGCGCTCCAGGTAAGTCATATATTCTGCTGCAAACCTATTGCCCCTTATTTCTTAAGTACAAATGGTAAAAGTTTTCATATAATAATAACTTACACATATAGCGTTTACATGCTGCTGGCTTCTCGATTCCGAGGTGCCAGCTGCACCATCGAACAAAAAGTAGCAAGTACCATTTTGTAGGTTCTTGGAATAACCTGGCGATGCTTCGAAGTGCAAGTTTTCCACCACTGGAGCGGTTGCACAAATCAATTGACTACGAATCGCTCCAAAGCATTCAGTACAAAGCACGCAAAGCTGCACCTGCATTTTCTCAATTAGCTCGGCTTTTTCGTCAGCAGGAAAGAGATTGGGAATGTCAGCGGTGTTCAAGATCATGTTTATATCCTCGACATACGCCTCGTCTTTTATCTGCTGATCACTAAAGAGGAAGACCGTCTGCACACCTTCCGCACCTGCCTTCTTCATCATGTTTTTGATGTCGTCTCTCCAATCAGCAAATGAATACGTTCTGAAAAAACAAACAAGTTTTGTCACAAAATCTGTTTCAGAATATTGTTCGGTGAAAAATATTTCAGGACATCAGAGATAAAAAGCTACAGATAAAAAACAACAAAAACTTCCAAACGTTGAAACAATTAGCAACTAATCAAACAATCTTTAACAGCTATGTATGGGTATCCCATCCAAATTTGAAAAAGAAGCAACCAGAAATAAGAAAGACTACCGTCAACAGTCTACTTCAAGCCTGATTGGGCAATTGCCATTCACAAGTTCCCAACATGAATGAAAAATTTATACGGTGGTAGTGGCAGTTCACGCACGACTTATACGTTAGACGTCGAAATTATACGCGTGAATTTCATGTGCCATTTACACAGAAGCCACTAGAACGTAAAGGTCATCAGAGTTTACAAAAAGCATTCAGTATCGTTGTTTGCATAACAGTTTGTTTCATAACCTGCACTTCCCTGTGAGACTTTTCCCAAGTAGGTTTAGGTAAACTAACTTGGACCGGGGCAATCTGCAGTACTGGAAGGAAAATCCACATTCGTAACAATGTGGGATAAAAACGTTTAGAATACATCATATTGTAACATTAATATTTGAGAAGCTGTACTCTTACACGAGGATCTTTTTTTGCACAAAAATATGTTGTTTGCTTTGTACAAGAAACACACTGCAGTGTGAGTCTAATCTTACCTCGTCAGTTCAATCTGGTATATGTCATAATCCGCCATGAAAGCAGCCAACCGTGTCGCGCTTTTTCTTCCACTCCCACCGATCCCGATCAAAAGCACGTGACCGTTGTCTTGCTTGAGAACGCGCGACACCCGGGAAACATGCTCAATGGCGAACTTGAACATCACCAGCGACATTGGCGCCTTCGATATCTAAAGATACAACGAGGGTTAAATAAACGCGTCGATAAGTTGTACAAGTCTGTGCAAATGGTTTACGAAATGTCGAATTCATTCAAACGTGCAAGAATGTGTGACATGGTTCAACAGACACTACGCAGAAAGCAGCTTGTTCAAGATTAACGCCAAAACATGCAATAAAGCATTTTCTACTCTAATCGAACACAACGGAAAAACACGATTTTGAGCAGAAATTCTTGCCAGTAGTTTTGCAGCAAACAATTTCCTGCAAGCAGTGCCGGATTTACCTATAGGCGATATAGGCCTAAGCCTAGGGCCTCAAGATTCAAGAGGGCCTCCAACAAACTGTGGTACGCATTGAGTCAATGGTCGATATATGATCATTTAGATTAAACATCCTCAAAAATTTATGTCTTAATTTTTTCACGAAATTTAGTTTTATTCAACTTTCTTGGTGATCACGCCTGAGTATTCCAACGACTTCCCATGAACGTCAACATGACGGTTGGTCAAGTCGCATGGCAACTATTGTGTCGATATACTCAAAGCGCACTGGCTGCATCCTGTGTTTGCTGCATCGTACCGATTGTTATGTGTGACTCCATCAAAAGATTTGTGGCTGTTTATGTTTGAAATGCACCTGATCAGTGTCAAGCCAAATGTAAAAACCGGGCCCCCCTGTCAAGCCAAATGTAAAAACCGGGCCCCTACGTAGCTTGTATTTTGGTATTTACTATTATTTAGATTTCGGTAGATAGTTGTTTTTTTGCGTTTTTCGGAGTGTTTTCCGGTATATTCAGGTTTTTGTATAGCCGTTAAATACCAGATTGCTATTGTTTCTTAACAATTTTCTGAGGATTAGCCAGTGGGCTCCCTTCAGCTAAGTTTCCTCCTGGTTCAAATCTCTAGCTACGTTACTGCACCTGATCAAAGCAAGGTTGTACTACAGATGAGAGCTATGTGTAGGACTAGCAGCAGTATCCTACAATAAAAGCATAGTTGTTTCTTAGGTGACTGAGCAATACAGTAGTTTTGTCAGCGTTTGTATCGCGTAAAGCACGATTGTTATTTTTAGATGTGATTTATTTCCATTTGAATTTTCTTCAGTAAAGTCATTCAGAAATCAGATTGCTATTGAGTGCTTGCTCAAGTTTGTACTGCTCCCATGCTAAGCAAATCAAAGAAGATCTTTATGATATTGAATAGCAAGCAAAAGCGACTTTGCCAACTGAGAACCGCAAAACTCTTCCCCAAAGAGACAGGGAAACAGCACAAAAATGACAAAAGCGCGTTTGGGTCTGATGCCTTAGATTAGTAGTTCTTAGTTTATCCAACCATACGAAGCCTTATTTCTTAACTTGATGGTCATTAACTGCTCAGGAGAAAGATCCTTTTCAAGATTCAAAAGAATTAATAATGAATTAAAGGGACGCAATGTTCCAGGAGAGGTTGTCCACACTAAGTATTCGGTACATCAGAAGCGAAAAACTTAGACAAACAAATTGTAATGAATTCTTAAGACAATTTTGTTATGAAGAAGGCAGGACAAAACCTTTTTAACTATTTACTGTGTTATGTTCAGCTCTACTTGATTCAATGATTGTGGCTTTTTATTTTTTTATGCGTATTTCAATAATGACAGCATAAGCGAAATTTGAACCAGTCCAGTCGCCACGGTGGGCATTGGTGAGCTCAGCCCTTCCAAATTTAAATAGGAAACACTATAAATTGGTAAAGATTTTATCAAATTTTCAGAATGTCAAGTCCCCTTACGCAAATTTAAACCCCCTATTCAAGACTTTCTGGCGACGGTTCTGGTTTTTAAACTTCACATCTTTTCACGCGACAGTTTAGTTGCGTTCGATTCTTACCAGTCTGAAAAAGTAAGAAACACGCGAATCTTTTAAAGTCTTTATGCCGCCACACATACTATGTAGGTGGAGTGTGTTTGTTTTCTTTTTTTGTTTTTTTTTAACACAGATAAGAAAAACAGATGTGATTCTTATAAAAAACGTAGATCACGTGTTTTGTCAAATAGTTCATATATGGCGATTTCGGTTGGTTTGCCTGTTGCAATTAATAATCCTGTTTCCGCCAGCCAAGTAGGATATCAACAATTCCGTGCAATTGAACGCTTTTGCGTCGAAGGCAGCAACAAACGCAGTGATCGTGGGCACTCCAGTAATGATTTAGAATTTTTTATTGACCGTGCTTTTAGAGCGTCATTTTCGGATTTTCGCAAATTGATTAACGCTTTCCATATTTTCCTCTCAACAGTGGGAGAGGGGGCCTCACAAGTGGATTAGTCTAGGGCCTCGCATCAGTTAAATCTGGCCCTGCCTGCAAGGTCTTTAATTAATGTGACGAGCACCTGAAAAGGATGTGGGTGACACTGAATCAATAAGGCGGTGCATACAGTAATTTTGGACGCTCTTTTCTGGACAAGTTTACTTATATTTTGCTTGTCTGTGAAACGATTCTCAAAATCTTTATTCTGCGCAATAACAGAAAAAAAACAAAGTATACAAAAATAAAAAATACCTTTTCAATACGTAATTTTATTTTTGAAAAAGTTCTACTTGAAACGAATTATACGTCGAAAAAAATAACATGTTGGAATTTCTGCAAAACATACGACAACCCGAATCTTACTTGATTAAACTCATCGAGGTAGTGATCCATCACTTGTGAGAGTTGAGCGAAATCCTGAATTTCGTCGTACACGCGCGGATTAGCATCTGGGTTAATGAAGTCACCGAAGAACAAATTTCTGACGTCATCATCCTGCAAAGAATGGAATGTTATTGTGATGTCACAGAACTGATTTGTAGAACCTCTCAAGTCGGAATGGTCCTAGCATGAAGGGGCTTGTTAAATTCATCCAGACCAGCGTAAAACATTTGTGTAATCTAAGTTTGATGCAGCGATCTACTCACCGGGTGCTCAAGATCTTCATCGAATATTGTGTAAGATATTTTGCTGCATTTAGACAAGGTAAGTAGCGTGTGACGAGCGCACTACTGCAAGGAACTCGAATGCACAAAAAATACTTTATCCTGGTTCTGACTTTAATATATTGTCTGTTTGCATTCAACGAATTGAAAAAAAAACAGACCTACAAAATCGAGTGCATAACAAGATCCATACAATTACACATTCACTCTCGTTTTCCATAAACGGAGATTTTATAGACTTAATACGCTGAAAATTCGACTGCAAATTACCTTCATCCTTCACCTTGCGCGCTGTGAAAAAAAACTAAAAAGAAAAAGCTTTACGTTAATCATGGACGACATTTTTTATGCTCTTATGTGCCTCGTGCTCTGATTAGCAAATGCCATTTGGAAAGAAGACAACACCACCAGTAAATCAAGCAAGTCCTAACACCCTCAAAGATAAAAAAAATTAAATTCAAATGCGCGCTTGCGACAGGAATAAATTATTCGTTTATAAGCGTTCCAATCAACTTACAGTAAGATTCTTCGACTTGTACAAGTGGCTGAGTACTTTTTCGAGGTTTTGTTTGAAGTAGTTTGAACAGCATTCTTTCACGATTTGGAAGAAAGTCTGACGGTCTTGGTCGTCAATGAGACGGTCGTAAAAAACTCTAAAACAGAAGTTCATAGCCATAAAAATTTAACAGAAATGTCGAATATAAGCGCGAGGACTGAGAGCAGGGTTGGCAGAACGTCATCAGCGCAATGGCCAGGCGAAAGTCTCATGAACGGCCAAAGCTTCGTGTTTAAGGCCAAGTGTGGTTTTCGGGAATGAACTGCACATCAGACGTTTGATCTATTGATTACATAACATTATGCGTCTTAACTATTTCCATTCTCCGGGTTTGGAATGTTCAACTGGGTAATATCAACTGTCAGGAAGGAAAGCGTGCTTGTGAGAATGCACATGGAGATATTTTGAGTGTTTAAATTCCGGAATGGGGTTTCACATGTAAATTAGGCCAAAATTCGGCCAAATTTTTAAAATACTCAAAAAAGGTAAAACAAGATAATTGGGGCCAAACCGCTTCTGAAAACGGCCAAATTTTCACAATTCGGCCGCATGAAAACTCGAGTTCCCAACTCTGACTGAGAGCACAGAGTCCTGGCATTACAGAGCGACGTGCGGCAGAGCCGAACACGTGAACCCTGCTTTCATTATTGCTATTGCGCTGAAACAAGGTGTGCGGCGTCCATCACTCACCGATACACCTCATGCACCCAAAGCCTGATAAACTTTTCCGATTCCCCGAGGTGTGTCGAAGGCACGAGCAACACGCCGCGAATGACACGCGCGAAATCTCTCAAGTTGAACACGTAATGAGACTTGGTAGGAGTTGGGAGGAAGCTTTCCATTGTGGCTCGGTACACACCCATCGTAGCTTGCACCATCAACTTGCCTGCGAAAGACCGAGTGCGTTCATCGCAAAGTTACGCAGACAACTAAAAAGTTTTGCTTATAAGACATGGATTGGGACAGCGAGCTGCTTATACGAAGATCGAAATATTGCCGCAGCTGCGTCGCTGCACGGAAATCGAAACTGTCAAATGCACTGGTAACGTTTTACGGGCAATGAAGGAGCTTTTTATAAAAATATTTGGCAAGTGAACAGCTCACCAAGGCGAAGAATCGAAGAGTCGAAGCCGTTCCCAAAATGCCAGTCAGTTATAGCCGTGAATATCTTCATTGTAGTCTCGTCTGAGAACGTGTCGATGGATATCACGTTAAGATGACGCGTCATTCTGTCAGTGATCGTGTTTCGACCGCCACCCGGTGGACCCATTGCACTTTGAAACAAAGAATATGAAGTTCAGGAAAAGAAAATTCTTACGTCTTTTGCAACTTTCACGTTGTTCTGTGAGTATCTCAAATGAAAAGCAAAAAATTGCGGTTTGCGAAAACATGTTGTGTTCAAGATCAGCATTTACAACTCTCGTGTCAACATGGCTGTTCAAGTTTGCTCCACTTAAAAAACGAACATTGTCTACAAAGCGCACGCAACCCACGCACAAAAATGAAAGAAAATCGCTTACGCAATGAAAAGAACATCGGTCAAGTTAATTCGCGAAGAGTCTTTTTTGTCGTACATGAAACCATGATCAAGCCATGTCCGTAGCAGTTCGATGGGAGGTTGAGCGCCGTAAACCTGATGGGAGATAAACACAGTTTTACAAAGCAGTGACATCGATTGCTTCAGCAACTTTATCCTGTGAAACACTGGAAACAGTTTCTATCTTTTTTGAAGTTATAAAAGTCTCCAGACCTCTTTGGCTGGCATGTTCAAGTCATCGACGAATACGATGCCCTTCTTTCCCACAGGAGGTCCGTACAATCCTTTTCTCCTCCTGTCCAACTTGGACATAATGATGTCTTGGGTCTGATTGGCGGACGTCCGTGCAGAGAAGTTGATGGTATTCGCCATGAAGCTTTCCTTGGGCAGGTGCATGAAGTGGTCGTTGGTGATCGCCGATTTGCCGGTGCCTGTCGGAGTATTTTGTGTCAAGACGAGGTACAGTACTGTGAACTATTTCTGAAGAAAAATAAACTTACGAAAATCAATCTTTTGCTCAAGAACAATATTCTGTGGCTAAAAACTGACTCAGCGGTTAATGATTTCAAACAAGTTAACTCACCAGTGGGTCCAACAAACATGGCTGGTACGTTGCTGGCAATAAATGTGTCGAGGAAGAAGATCTGCTGGGCAGTGTTCATCGTTTGAACAATGATTTCACTGACCTATGAAACACACCAATGATAAAATAATTTACTGAATCGACAGATAAAAGATTTCACGTCAGATGTTCTGTTCTGCATCTGCAGCCTCAAACCAAAATTGTATTTAGACTTGGTACAAAACATCTGTAGTTAATCGATGAGCTGTAGCTGGACAAAGTTTTTTTACAGGATGGTTTAAATATGAGTGTGCACATGCGTACAGGACCGCACTTGTACGTTTGTGTGTGAGCGACAAACAATATTTTGCAAGTGAAACTGTTCGCTTGGAGCATTTCCGATCTAAGATTCTATTTACTGTAGAATCTAAATATTCGTGACTTCAATTATAGCACTGGTGCAAGGGATCCTGTGGTGTTTAGATCACCTGCATCAGGTACAAGAACAATAATCTCTAGTCAGTAAAAAAAACTGTGTTACATTCTATGACTGAGGGAGTGCAGGAGAGTCAACACAACTCAAATTAACGGTAATAGCAAGTGTGGCTATGGATATGATGCAAAGAAATGTTCCCTTCTAAATTTTTATTTGCTCGTGCAAAGTATTTGAGTAAAATCATGAGACAAATTAACATGTATTTTGTCAGACTGTATAAAAATGAGTCGTATATTTCTATTTCGAGTTTCAAGTTTCCTAAAAGTGATCAGCAATGATCAGGACAAAATTTGAAGCTGCGTCATCAACAAACGGTATGCAAAACCTTTACTGCCAAATCCAGAAGTGAGCCAGGGTCATACAATTTAAATTTGATGTGGAGTCAACCGTTGTATTCGTCACGTTAATTCTTACACATCTAAGGCCAGTCATTGATTGAAGACATAAGTGTACGGGAGTGCATATTTTTTTGGATGCAAAAAATTTTTGCCCAAATTTGATCTTGCTTTCCCAAATAACGTATAAACAGCAAGTCTTAATGTTAAGACTAAAACGTGCCATTGCAAACTAATCAAGGTTTCTGCATGCCTAATTAGACCTACCGATTACCAGGGTTCAAAGCCGTACGCCCTCAACTAGCAATCAATATTCTACATAGCTACATGTGAACAAGGGTAATATTTATTGTGTTGAAAAATGTTAGTTAATTACAATAAAATCCTCCCAAAAATTGCTGTGCATGCCACCACCCGTGGAAGGTGTTGTTCAGAATCTTGTTGTTCAGAAAGTTTTTATATACGTTCTAAACGTATTCATCCAACACGATCATCCTAATAGTTAAGATATGTTCTTCTCTAGCATAGATGTGTGCATTTGTGTTGGCCACAATGGCAATCAATCTGGAAAAGGAGTAAAATATCGGGTTACGATCTAAAGTATTACATTGTCGCAAATAGGTCAAGTCTCAAGTAATTAGAGGGAAATGAGGCAATTTCATACATAGCATATAGCTTAACCTTCCACACTGGCAATCTTCACTGCAACATGTTGTACGTGTAATACTACAACTTACTTAAACGCTTACAGCTTCTAAAGTCAGATTATAAAAACCAAAAATCCACTCCAGTTTAGAGAGTTAAATGTGGATTGAACACAGCATGCTAAGAAAAAATAGCAATGTGAAACTGATGCACGCAAATACTGCTGCCTATATGATCAACTACTAAGGAATGTGTACAAACGCACATTTACAATGACAAATGATTTGTAACCTAAACAAGAATATTTTATAAAAATGGCAGTGCTTCACTGCATTAGCCTAAGTAAATTATGCAGCACTGTTCATGAAAACTTCAGTTCGCAGCATTAAATTGAAGCAATAAAATTTGGGAGGATGCAACATATGCAATTCATTGCATGAAACAAACGGAAAATATGAAAACCTAAACAGTATGAAATCACATCGACATTACCATCACGCAACATATTACAGCTGCAGTTACGTAGTTAATTCTATTCATGAATACTTCATGGAAACAGATTTGCACTTGCAAATCTCACAACATCAAGCAAGTTTGAAACACGAAAACTTCACACTATCATATCACAGCTACACCACATTACTGCCGCAAAACATTTTGCAGCTACAGCTGCATTTTAGTTGTACACTTTACAGCATCAACAATTTGAGGTTTACAAAAATTAGGGTTAGTTGGAATGGTGAGTTACCACTACATGTTCCTAACCATAAAATGTTTCTAACTCTACCCAAATTTGAATGAAGCTGTTTCAGTTGGTCCAATTTTGATTTGGGCTGTTGTAATTTGCTCAAATATTTATAATATATGCAAGTCTGAATGACACTCTTCCAATTTGCCCAGATGGTTCTAGTTGTACACAAGTTTGAATGAAGCAGTTTCAATTAATCAAATATGATTTAAGCTGTTGGAATTTTTGCCCAAATGTTTCTAAATGTATGAAAATTTAAATGAAGTGGTTGTGTATTATTAAAATTGGAATGAAGCTGTTTGAAGTTCCCTAAAATTGAAAAAGTTGTTTGAAGTTCCCCCAAAATGAAAAAAGCTGTTTGAAGTTACCCAAAATTGACTAAAGATGTTCCACCTGGCCCGAATTTGAATGGAGCTATTGTTGTTTGTCCAGAGTTGATTTGGAATTTACCCAAATTTTTCCAATTTATGGAAACATTTTTAACTTCACTCAAATTTGTATGAAGTAGTCCCAATTTGCTCAAATTTCATTAAGGTTGTTAAAATATATCCAAATGATTTTGATTTTATCCAAATTTGAATAAAACTCTTATAACTCACCCAGACATTTCTGAACGTACTAAAACTTTAGGGAGCTTTTCTATATAGCCCATCTTTGAACAAGACTGTTTGAAGTTGCCCACAATTGAATGAAGCTGTTGCAAATTGCCAAAATTTGATTTGACTGATGGATTTCACCCAAGTGTTTCCAAGTAATCTAAATGTTTTTGTTTTCACCCAAATTTGATTGAAGCTTTTCTCATTTGCCCAGATTTAATTGAGGCTGTTGGACCTTACCCAAATGCTCCTATTTTACTCAAATGTTTCTAATTTTACCCAAAACGTTACTAAAGTTTTTTAGTTGGCCCAAATTTGATGAAGGCTGCTGGAATTACCACATGATTCCAGTTCACTTAATTTTGCCATCAGGGGCAAAAAATAATGGCAAAATAGTCTGAGACTATTTTGCCGTTTTGGTCATTATTTTGTCGTTGATTTGGTTATTATTTTGCCTCAGTTTGGAGACTACCTCACTTACATGTGAATGTAGCTGTATACTTTGCCCAAATTTTGAAAATTTTTGCCCGAATAATGGCCAATTTTTCAGCGTTGGGGATGCGACTCCATCCCCTGCATCCCCATGCCGTACGCTTATGATTGAAGATATTGCATACGCAGCAAATCGGTGCAATCGCGTCAGGCTCGCGTTTGGGATTGCAGATGGTGCGGACTTCGTGGCAAGCAATATTCGTTTTCATGATCACACAATTTTGAAAAAAAAACGTCAAGATTTAGTTTTTTTCCAACAGTGATGCCATTTCAAATTAATCCACTCAATATTTGTTGCCAGAGATTACATAGAAATTGTTGTCGGGTACTAGCACTCTGCTTTTTCGAACTTTTTTAGGTGCGAAGGGCTTGCCACTCCGGTATCCACATCTGTTGCTTGTTCGTTCCATAACAGCGAACTTGGATTGTATTCAACCTAAGCTCGCCCCGATTATGGTTCCGCACATGATTTGAATGAACAACTTCACTTCACTGTGTTATATCTTCGCCTGTGCTTTGCTAGACATGCGTCAAACCTCGCATGTCTAGCAAAGCACAGGCGAAGATATAACACACTTTTTAGCACAGAACGACTGCATATCGGCTACCAAGAATTCTATATCGTGGAATGCGATGGTCCAGGCCCAAGGCAGAGTCAGTAATGGCAGTATTTTTAAGGTGTTTTCAGGAACGGAAACGGTCTCAAATTTTTCCAGCGGTCTATCAAAATACAATAGAACTTTCCTGCATGACCACCGCCAAAATGCACTAAAACCTCGCTTTATGACCATCTTGGTATTCAGATGAAATATTTGTTGCGGTTTCTCAAAATGTCTTAATGGTAGCCAAGGTCAAACCTGAAAATACACCCTGGTTCTGTTAGAACCGTCAGATGGCTTGGTGTTGATAACCGTAAACTAATACATTAATGCTTGCGGATTCAACCTCCACCGACAGTTCAAACATGGAAATAAAAAATCGCAAGGCAAATGTTACCCCATTTCAAAAATTGGTTGGTGCTATAAGACGTTGCAGTTACGCAGCGCCAGGAAACCGACGAAACTAACAAAGCAGTGCTGCGCGCTCAGTCTATTATAGTGTGTAATAAGGTCAAAGACCTGATCACTAGTGTAGTGTTATACAGATATAACCATCACCTTCGATCCTGGCGGAATGGTCATCTTTGACTTGTCCAAGTAATCGGTCCAGTTGGCCCAGTTTCCACTGGCTTGTTTTTGGAAGAAGTAGTCGTAGACCAAACCTACATGAAAAAAAACTCAAGTTGTCATTTAGAAACGCACAGCACCTCTTGGCCGTTAAGTCTCGTTGAAATGTTGATTTACTTGCCTCTTAACGTGAACGTATAAACTGCAAACAAATTTTGTTGATGTCCCTGAAATAATTCTTTGAAACCGCATCAATGTGCAAAAATTAGCCACGCGCTTTTGCAGCATCACTGGCATCACATTCTACACCTCGTTCAGGAAAGACATGGCTCTTCGTCAGTTTCGACGTTTTCGGCTTTGGGTAATTTGGATCCGTTCCACTAATTAATGTCCGCAAGAAAGCATCAAACTTGGGTCGGCTGTCTCCAGATATAGTTCCTCCGATGGTCCACACCACCGAGAAGAGGAAGAGTCCTTGCAGCCACAGAAATATCTGAAGAGCCAATTGGACACTCTGTACAGTCTGCATTATGAATAACTTCAACTGAAGTAAAACATCTATGGTTGTTTTAAATCGGCTTCATAAACTCGTTCCTGAAAATCCATAACCTTCCAGTTTTTGCATAAAATCATCACTCAATCAAACATTTTATGATCAGACAAAACAATAGTGATGAACGATTGGCTACCCAAGGCACGGAACGTGTTAGACATTACGGTTTAGCAGATGGTAATACCATCACAAGAGTATTTGCCTGTTAATGTACCATCATCCTTCGAAACGCGTTATAGCCTATCCAAACCAATTCACGTTTACTGTTTAAAAATTTGACATTAAAATATCACCGAAGTTTTATGAGTGCCGCGAAACCGGCTTCGTTTTTCAATAAAAATTTTACTTGTTGACTACTCATTTGATCATTCTCTTCTTTTCCGGATTCCGCGATTTCTGTCAACAGGCTGGAGAAGAGCCTCAAAAATGTAGCAACCAAGTGCATCAGTGACGTTTTCATCTGTTTTTCAATAAAGACGCTGTCTTAATAACTTTTCTCAGTAACACTGTACCGGTTTCAAGTAGTACAAGCATCAAAATACAACACTGTTCGAAAAGATGTTCGAAATATGTTTTCAGGTTATGTTTTCCACAATTACGCCCTTAAGAAAAGAAAGTGTATCCAACATACATAATTTTATTTTTGCCAAGAAGCGAAAATCCGCATAGACAATGAATTTCGGGGAGGAACAGCAACAAGAAAAAGCACGGTCGTAAAATTCTGTCGAGTGCATGCTGGAAGAATCAGTGCTTGAAGAAAAAGGAAAAGCATGAAACAACGGAATTACTCACGATGAACTTGCACTCGTGTCTGATAAAGTCCAAACAAGGGTCTATGAGCCATTCAAACATATCGTCCAACATCTGCTTATGATCTTCATCCAAACTTTCGGGAAGCGTGTTCATGTAAGATGTCTGCAGGCGAACAACACAAACTTTGCATTATCAGGGAGAAAGCAAATTTTCGGGAGGAACCGAGCAAAATAAGATGAAAGCGATCGAAAATTGACAACACTGCACACGAACTTTGAAAGGTCTCCATCCAAGTTGATGTGGTTCGAGGTAAATCATTCCGCAACGAGATACAGTTGCAGGCGACGCCTGCTCCAAGTCTGCTGGTTCGAATATCAGGTTCATCTTCACGAAGAAAAAGGGTCGATTAAAGAACGAACGGCAGCGAAGAAGCGGCGTTAAGTGACGTCTTTTGCAGCCACGATAATTTTTGCCTATAACAGTTTTAGGTAGTCTTTCTATATTTCGACCACGTAAAAGCAAAACTGTGAGAGAATTCACACCTTAGAACTCATTTGAATAATTTCGCCGGACATGAGACAGAGCTTTTTGTTGTCGTCAAGCACTGTGTTCATGTTTTCAATCCAAACAGCGTCGACTGGACCGTCGAAAAGGAGCCACTTTCTGAAAAAGAAAGAAATCTCTGTTTCACAGCGGCTTGACAAGGAACATCTCGGCCTACGCGAAAAGTGAAGATAATTCAAATGAAATCTTAACAACCATCGCTTTACAAATTGACCACAATAAAAGCAACAACAACAAAGTTAACATCACTTCTTTAGCAGAACTTCTGCCTTAATGCCAGAAAATCACTGTCCTGGTGTCATGAAAATTGGAAATGTTACATATTTTTTCACCGGTTATCGCTGGTGGACGAAGCCTGCTCTCTGTAAAGAATTGGCAGCACGCCATCCGTCCATTCATGCGACACGGGATCGAAACAGCCGTACAACTGGCCCATGGTGATCGACTTTGGGTTGATGATTTTGTAATCGACAGCAAATTCCTCCATTAGTCCTGCGGCGTGAAGGTCACTCAAAGCACCAGCGAGAACCTGCAGGCAATAAAGCTCACGTTGGACATGTAAAGAATGAGTATAGTCCTAGAAACAGCAGCTTCACGTTGAACATGCTAAGATCTCGCGATTCGAACAAACTTAGAACAGCTTTGTAAAGCTTGACATAACTTTAAACCCACATAATTTTTAAATGAAGTTCTACAATAATATTCAAGTCCACCTGATAAGAAGAAGTTTTGCCACCGAGCGGCTCCCCCACAATCATGAAACCGTGACGAACCAGCATCATTTCGTAAACCTGTGCAAAGCGTGCAAGCTTGTCGTGAAGCTGACAAACGTGGAACGATGAGCAAAGAATCAGGAAAGCAAGAAGATCATTTTGCAGGCATCAGCAAAAACAGACCTGAATAATTTTCTCTATCGACCATGGATGAGGTTGCAGGTTGCGTTTGTTCATGTTGTCCTTGAGGGCTTGCAGGAAGACGTCGTAATCTGGTTCTGGTAAAACTACACCCGGAAACAGATCAGAGATGATTCCTGAAACACACCAGTGCCGCTAGATTGCATACTTCAAATTGTTATGTTTATAAATGCGTTGTTATACAACTATCTGGAAACGCTGTATAGCTATATATAAGAGACAAAGCTAACTCGTTCAAAAGTATTTCGGTTCTCATCGTGCAAAATATACTGCATTAAAGCAGTTCTGAACCGAAAGACAACGGTACTGACTTTCATTGCACTAACCGTTAAAAAGCGGCACATCTTGCGCAAGGAACTTGGCCAGGTTAACATCCATCAAAGCCCGAAGCATCAGAACACTCTCATCCTGATCTGGATACTTCAACTTCAAATTGCCAGCAGCAGTCAGCACAGTTTTGACGGCTCGCATACCTGTAAAAGCAGACGAAGTCAGAGATTTTTTGTGTGGCAACTGTCATGGTTGGAAACGAAGGTGTAAAGCGTAGGGAGGCTGTCGACTGACACTACCTTTGCGAGCGATAAGTTTTTACAGGGCAACTAGAAACTATTTCACTCATGCTGCGCACGCTGCATCGACATACCGTAATCGTAGTGGTGTTGGGACGATAGTTGCTCGGAACAGAGTCGATAGGTGGCGACGATCTTCTGGGCAAGACTACGAGCGTCTACAAATCCCATTGAGTACAGAGAAATCTCGCCAATCATTGCATAGTCCGGGACCATCATGGCCACCGCCCGGAAGAGAACCTGTAAATAGTTGCAGGGCATGAAAAACGCACATCCTGAAAAAAGATTTTTCGTAGAAAAAAATTAAGAAACATAGAAAAAACATCAAAAAAAGTGGCGCAACTCGAAATATTAGCAACATTATCACCTTTTCTGCTCATACTCCCATTCCGACCACAGCTTCTGTCATGGCGGCAATAGTACATAATATTCTTACATGAGTTATAGCACTTTAGACACAGGCAAAGACGATGGTCTTTTTGCAAAGAGGCGAAGGAGCACATGGAAAATTGAGGGGTTGATTGTATAATAAAAATGTGGCTGAATGTTGTACAGCATTTTCAGAGATAATGCACAATCTTGTTTCTTCTTGGACATTATTGCGATTTAACCAACTGATACGTTGCTGTGTAACAGTTTCACGCTTAAGCCTATTGCCAGTTAAGATATTCAAATCAGAAAGGCGTACATCCTGAGTGTGATTGTCGCTTTTAGATTTTCCGCACAATTTTGAGTTATGATAAGCAATAGCCAGGACTTCGCTCATAGCAATAGGGAGTTATATCATTTAAACGCGCAAAGAAATTTCGCCAAACTTTTTGCAAACATCAAACCACTCCTATCGAAAGTTCTTGAGAGTTTTCGTTTTCTTCCGTAAATATTTACCGACGATGTTAAAAAATCGTCACAAGCATTTGCCCACCTTTTGACACGGTTTTCCGAAATTTAATGATTACAGAAATTTTTTAACTCTTCGCAAAGTTTGAAACATTTTGGCTATTTTCAACCCAAAATTGTCGATTTTCGCCACGTTTTGTGTGATTTTTACCACGTTTCCCGACGTTTGATGATTTTTCAAGTTAGGAAGGACAAATGTCCTTTGTGCCCTATCGCCTCTTCCACTGATGGTGACATCTTCCTGCAGCGGAATTTGTCTGGAAGTCAGTATGGAAAGCACAAAATCACCAATTATCCAGTTAATGCAAAGGCATTTCCGTCCCATTGTTGCCACTGTGAGAAGTCCAGGGGGGAAATACATCGCTTGTGCAAGATGTTATAGTCACAATAAGGAACTTAGATTGCGAAGAACTCACGAACAATTGACATAATGAGAACCATCGAAACAACAATAGAAACATTTAAATGCATGAAACACAACACACGTCCATGTTCCGTTTCATAAAATCACTGAACACATTGGAAGAAAGCAATGAAGCAGAAAACCTGCACCTTCTCGATAACAACAACATTTTGAGGGGGTTATAGTGTGATGTCAATAGCGACAATATCGCCGTATGGCTGTACAATACTGCAAGTAAGCGTAAACCAACGCAAGATTACTGAGCCCCCCAAACATAACAAAGTTTCTACCTTGAGGTTATCAGGTAGTTCTGTGCGTCCAGCGTATCCAGGATTCATGGTGATGAAAACAGCGCATGTGTGATTCAAATCCAGCTCCGACCCCTCGAAGACAAATCGCTTAAGTTTGGCCACGATGCCTTTTTGAATGCACAGAATCTGTTGCGCCACAACAGACAGCACTTCAATCTGAAAGCAATCAGATAAAAATGTCCAACAAACCAGAAATAATAAAACGTGCATTGAAAACCACAAGTAAAATCGTTTTTCCTTCACTTATATATGCTGGTGAAAACACGCAAAACAGCCAAATTCGATTAACATTCAAGCAAGTTGCAGATAATTCCATATTAAAAATGAATGCTAAAGATGATCGGTTGTTCAAAATAACGAGTTAAAAAAAAGCCTTTATCAATATGACAATAGGTTTTCATTATAAGCAAAACTATTTTTGCTCATAACTAACTCAAGCTTCTCATGCACCTCGATTCTGTTAAACTCATCGAAGCAAGCCCAAGCACCGCACGACGCTAGGCCTTTAAAGAATTTGCCCATTGCTTTGTAATCAAGACCGTCCGAACAATTGAAGACAACGCATTGCTTTGCCAGAGCTTTGGCAAGATCCTTTGTTGTCTCCGTCTTTCCGGTTCCAGCAGGACCTTCAGGAGCTCCACCAAGGTTAAGTTTCAGAGCTCCCATCAATGTTCTGTTGCAAAAAAAAAACAGAATAAAACGATTGGAGAGCGCTGGTGCTGGGCGCAGAACAAATGGTGACTGGAATACAGATGTAACTCTGAAAATCATCTGTGAGCTCATGTCTTAACTTTAACCTTAGCCTACCACAGAGGCTTTGCGACGCACAGACGGCATACTGCAAGACATTCCCCTAATTCACAAACTAAAATAAACACGTTGTGTGAAACAAGACGTGCGACTGGAAGTGAAACTTTTATCTCAGGTCTCCAACAAAACGTATTTTGAGCTATCTCACCGATAGCATCTGTCGGTCAATGGTGTAATAACGAGCCTTGGTGAGTTGCCAAGATATTCGTATCCGTACGCATACTCGGTGTTGATCATGTGGACAACGAAGTCCTGGGCTTCGCGATAATATCGCAGCTGGCACAACCACTGAAAGTCGAGCGGGTTGGAAATTCCAATCTTAACCAAGGACGCAATCACGTCTCGCGCTGCAACACATTATATTATGTGGTTAGAATTTGTTGCAGTGAGCTCATTGATGAAAACTTCATAATGAACCATTTTTTTCTGAAAGGAAAAATCCAGCAATGTTCAAGTTAAACGACAAACCATGGCGCTGAGATCACAACTAGAATATCACATTTGCGCGCTGCATAACCCTTTTACATGAAACCAAATTCAAAGTAACGTTTTCGATATGTCCATTCTTAAGACAGTGACAACTGTATCCAGAGAAATAGTTAATGTATGGTTGAAACCTACAAAAGCAAATACGTGACAGTCGGAACAAGTAAAGTTCGGATGGTTGTAAACGCCACATCCACAAATATCATGTTCGATGGCTGGGGTTTTGTTCATGAACGGTGTCATTGGCATTGTGCTGGCGCATCGTCATAAACTTTAACAATACGCACCGTGAACATCAAGCACAGTCAAAGCGCCGAGAGTGACTCTGGCTCCTTTGTCAAGTTTTCCTCGGACGAGTTCAACAATGTCGTTAATTTGAGAGTTGAGCTGCTTCAGGTAATTCTGGAACGATACAACATACGGTAGATAGCAATTCGATCAAGCCGGATAAGCTTTGACGTGGCGGTTTCAATAAACAAGAAGAAACCGCGAAGACGCGAGAGAGAAACGACAGAAAATGCCACGAAGAGTTCGGCAACAGTGGCTACAGTCCGAGCAAAACGACGATCAATCATCTGAGATTCAAAACATCCTTTGTCATTCAGCAGTGCGGCGATGACCAAGAAGCTGCGTACACCTCATCATTTACACAAATATTCCTAAGGCGAATATTTTGATTGGTTGTAAAAAAATTCTGGATTACTTATGCCAATCCATGTGCATAAAATCTTAAAATTAATTTTAATCCAGCCAAGGGTGCAGTGGTTTTAGGCTAAGATTAACACGCAAGCTTTCTATTCCCTTTAGTGCCAGCTAGGCCACAAACCTGATGCAGTCAGCGTTCTCTAAAAGCAGAGTCAACTCCGTCTCAATAGATTTGCTAGTTTCTCGCACGTAACATTTCATTAAAACTCTGGCCTTTTAATTCTCCTGGTATTTACCACATATATGGGCAATTACATGCCTCTAAAGATAACTACCAAGGCTGTGGAGCCGGTACTCAAATTTCAGGCGCCAGCTCCGGGCATCTAATCTTTTTGGCCCGGCTCCAACATCTTGAGATTTTCGGCTCCGGCTCCAGAACAATTCGGTCCAAGTTCAAACCGGAACCCAAATTTCAGGCTCCGGCTCCACAACCCTGGTTTGTACACTTGTAACAGCTTTTTTCCTAACATACCGTATTTACTCGATTGTTAGCCGCCCTTGATTGTAAGCCGCACGAAATGGTGTAAAAAATTAATGTAAGTCGCCCTTGATTGCAAGCCGCACTTGAACATAGGCTACCTAAGCCTCTGAGATACTTTCGCGTACTAGTACGTTTCTCGCTTAATTGGCGATCCTAGTAACGATGCTTACACCGCTACAATTGCCTTCTGTTCATCATAATCCCTCCTGTGACGGATGTGCACGTGATGCTGACGAGAATAGAATGCGAAAAGAGAGACCGACAAAACGTAGCCAAGGAAAGACTGAGCGTCATCTATACCTTTCGACAAGGTAAAGAAATAAAAAAATGTAAGCCGCCCTTGATTATAAGCCGCATGAAATGATGAAAAAAAACTTTGCAAGCCGCGGTTCACAATCGAATAATTACGGTATACTTGGTGCCGCAAGCGATGAAGCGAAAAATGTAACCGCGGCCAGTGTATGTAGATGCACCGCCGAAGATTTTGTAATTTACAACAAAATGTACAACACTAATTGAAAAGCGCCTTATTGTATGCAACAACAGTATCTTAAACTTAGAAAATATAACAGGACGAAAGCAACTTGAAGTAGGAGAAGACTTACAGCCAATGATCCTTCTTCAATAGCCTCAGTCACCTCGGAAGTCCAGTATGTTTGTGAAATGCAAAGCACAACCTGGCCTGGCCAGTCAAGTACCCAGCGCTTTCGTGGTGTTTCAGCATATGCTTGATAAGATTTAAACATGACCTGCTTCACGCTGATTATCATGTTGTCCTCGACTTCCGCAAGCCACTTCTCAACCATGCCCTGCCGTACACATGAAATTAAGTTGATAGTCTCTCGCGCATTTCTCACCCTACCCGCGAAAAAATTTTCAATTTTTCTTTCGAGCGATTCAAACTGGCTGTGATCGATCGTGAACGGAAAGAGTAAAGTTTTCCATGAACAAAAAGGTAATATTTTTAAATGGCATTTTTTGCAAATGACTTGCAGCAAGAAATTATCGACGATTAGTAATAAATAAAAGCCCAATAGAACTTTATAAACCTGAAACTTAATGCGGCACAAACTTAACGCAAATATGACTCAGTATCTTCGCCAAAAAAAACTTTGGATTCAAGTAACTTCAGCCAGTTGAACAAAAGAGTCACGAAAAATCATAAAAAGCACACGATTCATTTTTGCGTCTGTTTCTGTACCTTGGCTTTAGCCGGGTAAACCTTTGTTGAAAAAGGCACAACTTCATTTTCGGAGCTGATCATTCCAGTGATTTCCATCTGGTCCGTAAACTTGAGCTTAGCAATTCCCTCAAAGCATTTCTTGAGATGAGGTTGCACACGGAGTGGGTCTTTTGTTTCAGACAAGATTTCGAGAAGTTCGTCATTGGACAAGAAGAAAAATCTGGAAGAAAACGCCTGTATGTTACTATGTATAGCAGCATCGCACAAAGCAAAAAATGAGAGATACAAAAACGAGAGCAGTGATTTAAGGAATATTATTTTCTTGTGAAAGTTCTTGCCGTTTTTCAGAAAAATTGAATACGTCAGATAAAAGCAAAAGTCTAATAAAATTTACTTTTCGCCACACGCAGTTCAGCAACAAACAAAAACGACACCAACCGTGGAAAATACAGCCGTTTCTTCTCCAAATAATCGTTCAAACCCTTTTGTATCTCATCCAGCAAAATGTTGGCTTCGTTCAGTCTGCCCAGCATGTTTGGTTGAGCAGTGGCCACAAGAACTTTGGGATCTTTAATCTATGGTGAAGGACAACCCCATAAGCTAATATAAATTCAGACAAAAACTGAAATGCAATTATTTCTAAAAACTAGTAGCTTCCTTGAGGCTGTGTGGTACATGAGTGCAACCCAAATTGAACAAGGACCGGTATAATCAAGGCAGCGATGTGGATTCAGTTGAAAAAATTTTGAACGAGGCCAAGCAACCGTAAATGTGGAGCGCGAGAAGTTCTAATTGCGTGGATTTTTAGTTTATGTTATAAAACTCATCTCGGACGCTTAGTTCGCGCCACCCTTATTTCCATGATTTGTTTAATCGCTGAGATCAATTTTGATTTCAAGTGCAAAGTCTAAAAACACACGGTGGACAACTTCGTAGATACACGCTACAAACAAGACCAGAATGGCTAACTACCTTTGAAAAAACAGTCACCAATTTACAACGTGAGAACAACACAAGAAGAGAACAGAAACGTTTGAGTTTCGGGGTCGATTCTTTCGGGCTGGCTGCAATGTACCATGATCAACCAATTTTATAAGTACAGTCTATGCCCAAATGGCAAAGAGCAACTTCTACTCTGTAAAACGTTTGATTTGCTTGATGCTTTGTGGGAGTGATACGAAATTCTGGACCACAGAAATTTTGAAATTAAAACAGAGGCCAAATGAAACTGAGATTCGTTGAGATTACGACCGTTACTTGAAAGAACTTCAACGTGGAAAGCAAGAACAGACACATCAAAAGTCTCGCGACCGAGACAAGTCTCGATATTCTTCATCACTTGATCGAAGTCAATCTGCATTGGATTTTACGTTGAATCGAAAATGGATTGATAGGAAATATCATTCACTAAAATTAAAACACTATGAAACAGCAGATAAATACAGTTGAACAAACATGGTGTAAACATAAACAGACCGATTTGGACAATTTTCTAAACAAATATAAAAGCCTGTATGTTTAAACCAGCTATGTCCAACCCGCGGCCCGCATGCGGCCCAGTTTAGGATTTCTCTGCAGTAAAAGTATCCTACATTGTCACAACCTGTCCTTATTTTGATAATCTTGAATTTGGCTTTTTTGATGCGGGTGGTCCTCAGTGCCACTTTATCACGTCTGTTACCATTGCAGTTGGATTCGAACGCTTTCAGTGCATTAGCTTAAGTTAGATTTAGTTTTCTAAGGTCAAAGTAAGCCAGTCAAAGTGCGGCCCTCATTAATATCTCATTAATATCTCATGCAGCCCTAGTTAAGATAGTGATGTAATTTTTGGCTCAGTAAGTCATTTGGGTTGGGCATAGCTGCTTCCAACCAACTAGTGACACCAGTTACGGGCTTACAGTTTCCAACATGACGTCTCTCCATGTAGCGTCGACAATCCCAAACTTTCTGCCTTCCTCAGGCATTTGTGCAAGGATGTCTTCGGAGCTGAAGATGGGTTCCAGATACAACCAGGTGGCCTGACATTTTAGCCAAGCATCGAGAATGTCCTGCATGAGGATCAGCTTCTCCTCCCATTCCTGCGTAAGTTGTCAAAATCATTAGCGGTTTCCACAATTGGTTCGAATCATACTTGACCGTCATTAATATATCCAGCTGCACAAAATTTGAACATGTCAAGGTTTTGCTTCGTCCCTTTCAAAACTTCACGGTGAAGAAAACGAGGAGATTGACGTGGTCAGAATCTTCCAGAAAAAAGACACGTAGGAACAATTTATATTTGGAGTAGCTTTACCAAAAATAGATAATTGTGCAATTGCTCAACCTTGTCCAAACATGAAATCAGCACATGAGAGAAACTGCGCTGCAGATGGGGCTGGTTTTTCCGCCCAAATCAGTATGACATTTTGCACCAAACATACATCGTTGAACACGCAAACCTAAAACCGACATGCTTTGCACTTGCCACTTGCCAGTAATCAAATGTAGATGTATGAAAGATAGCCTTTGATACTGACGAAAAGTTGCAGCAGGGGCTACAAGGCGCAACCGCCTGATGGAATTACTCGCAAAAAACAGTCACTGAGATAAAAAGACTTCCTTGTGTTGCACTGTATTGGTGCAGAAAAGAGATATTCAACCCTACAAATATTGCGCGTAAATTAAAAATACTGCTGTTCGCAAAAACAACAACAAGATTTTATGGTGCTGAAAACAAAGCAAATAAAAAAAATGCAATGACAAAAAAGTCATCAAAATACTTTTATGTTGCGCATTTTGTCAGTGCACTGAAACTGCCGCGTACAATTATTTATTTTGCAATATCTTTATACTTCATGACATTTTCTGGAAATATTACAACGGATTGAAAGTAAGCAATGTAGCAGTAGCTGGAAACACTCGTAAAAACAAACGATTTTACTGAAGCAAACGAACCTTCGCTTCCGCTTCTATAGGTTGAATAAAAGGCGAGCCTTTCATGGTTTGAGCTTTCACAATGTGATCATCCAACAGAGCTTGGATGTCATCAATTGATGAAAGTATGCAAAGTCCCTACATAGAGCGGAAAAAGGTGGATTGAAATAGATGGACCCTCACCGCAAGGATGAGTAACAACGAAGTGATTCGGTGGCGCAAGCTGAGATGATCAGTTTGGAAAAGAAAGTGCGTTAAGGACCTGAATGAAAAGCAGCTCTGAAGTGAATATTGGAAGGAAAATTCGCACGAAAACTGAAGCTTCAACCGGATGAACAGCTCTTCCTTCATCAGACCAATAATATTAATTTTACTACCAGCTGAAACTCCTTTCTGACTTTCTTGTAGATATCTGAAGGTGCTTGACAACAGACACAAAAAGCATCAAGCAGATTTATCACACCCAGTAACGTTGCCAAGGCAGCGACAGGGCGTACCAACCTATGGACAGCTATCTGAACTAAAAATTCACCTTTATCTGATAACCTTCATTTGAATCCGTCTTGATCCACACAAGTCCATCGCTGCATCAGTTCAAAACACCTTTATAGTTGTTAAGCAAACTGCAGCAATCTGAATCCATTCACAAAAGCCTTCCATGACTTTGGTACATGAAACACGCTGCCTACAGCAATAATACCCAAACGGTTCCACAACCATAGCAATTTTACTCAAATTTTTCTCAGGTACACAACATCTTCACACTATATTTTGTACCTCAATTTGGGTCTGGGCACCTGTTGCACAACTGCAAAACTTACAAAACCTGACCCTGCAAGATATACAACTACTAATTAATTCCTGACAATGACATAATCCTGGCCTTTTTCAACGCTGCTTTACCGTGAATTCCTCCATGAAAGGACCCATATATGGAGATCCTCTCATAGTAGTTGACTTCACAATCTGATCATCTAACAATATCTGTATCTCGTCAATGCTGCAGAGAATTGCCAGGCCCTGCAAAAACAGGGATAGTAATGCGAATATTGACTGTAACTGATAGAAAGCACGCGAAGCTTCAGTTACCATCTTCTAAAAAAGTGCAGAGGTACATGCTCATGCTGCACCTTTTTAACCAAACCGATCATATCAGCTTTTGCAGTTGTTAAATGACCACAAACGCCTTCGCTCATAGCACTGAAAATATACAGGTTACAGCCTAAATAACGCGAAGTTCAGTAAAACTGTATATATGCAGTTAATGCAACTATAAAGCAAAGAGTGTTTTACTACGTTTTTTAAAATGAGCCAAATACACATGATACTGTACATTGTTTAGCAAGTCAATCTACAGGTTTGTCCATGGGATTGGTATTTCTTATCCCATGGAATGGAACAGTGGGCTTGAAATTTGTCCCATGCCCCATCGTTAGTAATTTTAAGTCATAGTAGGAATTTTCTGAAGCTGAATACCTCAGTGCCAACTGCCAAGGCACGGTGATGGCTCAGTACCAATGGCAGAGTGGCGTGAGGCTCCAGAAAATAAGGTCGTTGGGGCAATTTTTTGGGTGACAACTAAACAAGGGTCACCCAATTTTCATTTGATCCCCAAAGTGGAAATTATGGAGTGATTTAGCCACGGATCTGTAGAAGCTGTAGACATTAAATATGCACCTGATATAAGGTACTTCGCATTTCTATAGTTTTGTTGGAATACCATGGGATGCGATGGGACAGTCATAAATTTCAATATGATGGGACAGAAAAAGTGCCCCATGGACAAGCCTGTCAATATAAATAATTGAAAAATTCATAGCATACGAACGTAACAACACAAGCAAGCAGAAGCAACAATCACACGAAAGAAATACTCACGGAAACCTGTTTCATACCCAAACTTTTCCAGTGTTCAAAACACATAACAGTATAAAATACTGATATGAGGAGCACATAACAGTACAAAACACTGATATACTGATATGCACCAATGTGCAGATATGCAGAGAAAAACACACATTGGTCAAGTTTCTTCCAGTTTCACATTAACTCTTACGCGTTGTGCTGTGTGACGTGTTTCTTGCAAAAATGTTTGCAAGGCACACTAAAAAAGCATGCGGAGGGGAATCGACAAGAAGACGTCACATTTGGGGGTTACACACAGTTGCTTCTACGTCAGACGTGTTTGACAGTTGGTACATCGTTGAAACCTAACTTTCGTCCTACAATGTTAAACCACAGCAACCACACTCGAGTAATGCCACTGCAGTCAGAGGTGTTATTCTGTTACGGGCCACGCCGCAAGTCCCTTACTGTATCTCGATATGGAGTCAAAACGAGGTCCATCACACTCCATTCAGACTTCATTTTGGACAGGGCATTTTCCAGCGACCACTCTTTGCTTGCGCGCGCCCCGATCGCTTCAATACTAAAAGATTGTTCAATATTGTAAAAAGGTGACAACGTTTAGCCTGCGACGAGCACCTGACAATAAGCACATGTCTCCGTTAGGAAAACTGCCTGGTAAATAGGCAAAACAACTGCTTTCGAAATATTTAGTATGATTTGTTTTTAATCCTTGGTTTTAGGTAGTTTTTTTTTTTTTTTTTGAATTAGCGCAACAGACTTAATATCAATGAAAACCTTTGAACTTCCTGGATTGTGCCTTGGTTCAATTAACCCTCGGTTATAATAACCCACGGCTGCTTTTGTGATTTCAATCCAAC
>Ga0210059_1000584_pt1 | contig 48014 bp, 25 predicted proteins | sample Ectturendosymbi2_FD_188042 | JGI IMG/M metagenome (GOLD analysis project Ga0210059, IMG submission 188042) | Ecteinascidia turbinata endosymbiont from Florida, USA - Sample 2 (SPAdes) (version 2) | ecosystem: Host-associated > Tunicates > Ascidians > Unclassified | place: Key West, Florida...
TTTTGAGAAGTCTGTTAGGCAAGTTATCAAAGCCTTTCGATTTATTAGGATTAAGAGATAGCAGTACATGGTAAACATCAAGGAGCTCGATTGAGAGGGGAGGAATAAATAGATCAGTACACCTACGAAATCTAGGGAGTATTGTAGCCTGTATGGAGTCAGGTGCTGTGGAAATGGAGGTAAAATATTCGTTAGAAATATTTGCTTTTGATGTCATGTCATAGTGAACAGTGTCACCACGGATCAAAGGAGCATTTGAATAAGAACGTTTGCCAAGTAAATCTTTGACAGTTTTCCAGAAGTTGGTGAATTTTATTTCGAAGGCGGTTGTAGGCAAGACGGTGATGGCGACATTGTGTTCGTCGCCATTTCGCAAACAATCTACGTCTTTTGTGAATCATCTTCTTTAGAATTAGATTGATCCAGGGTTTAGCATCTACAGATGTTGACTTCTTCGATTCTGATATTCTAAAGGGAATACAAGTACAAGCACTTTGGTTTATTATGTCGGAAATGTTAGTCAAGGCAACGTCTGGAGTAGGAGATGCAGCAATGATATCTTCCCAGGGTGCTGTAAGTAAAATTTCATTCAGTTTCTTGAAGTCTGCTCGAGAATAATCCCAGCATTTGATGGATGAAGGGAAATCAGTACAGAATTTGAAATCTAAATCCAAAAAACTAAGAGTGGTCAAGATTTCTTAGAGGTAAAACATCAGAATTTATGACGAGATGAAGATTATTAATGGCAAACCAATCTAGAATATTATTGCATCTAGTGGGTGATTGTATGACTTGGTGAAAATTAGACATGTTAAATAAACGAAGTAACTCAGTTTGTTGCTGAAACGGTTTGCCTATAAAATGATCAGTAAAGTCGCCAACAAAAAGAATGGTGGTCGAAGCATCACTCAAAAAGTCGTTAATTACGTTAGAACAACACATACGAAACAAGAACCTATCCGCAGCAGCACTATTTGGGGTTGATAACATACCGCAATGAGTAAACGGTTACGATGGGTTAATTTAAAAATCTAGCCACATAATTTCAACACCAGGTTGTTCTAGATCACGTCTACGAGTACAAAATAAATCCCTTTTCACGTAAGCCATTACGCCACCACCATGGGAGTTTCGGTCAAGACGGAAAGGTTCGGAATAGCCAGACAATGGAATGCACGAATTATCGACATTAGAGCTCATCCAACTTTCTGTGACACACAATATATATGCGACGACAGCTAACTCATCAAGTTTGTTATGACACCTTGACGCATAAATACTACGAACGTTTATATGACAGATTTTTAAATTATGTATGATCATCACAACAAAAGATTAATAATCGAATCAATACTCCAAAGTTCCATTATATCCTCTTGGTTACTACTATTACTAAAACTCAAAGGTAATTGCTGATTTAGAGAGGGTGTTAAATCATGTAGCCTATCATTATTTGTGTGCTGGCAGTTGGAGCAAACATAAACTGCACAATTTTCCAACAAAGAATGAATTTCATCAGACATATTACAGCATTTTAAATGGAACCAATACTTACATAAAACGTATACAGCAATGTCAGATGTAAATGGATTTTCGCATGCTTTGCATTTTATGACATTATTCATAGAAACATGTTTCATGTGAGTTTCTTATAATAAAATCACCTTGAATTTATGACTTCTTTTTGATATTTAGCTTGAAAAAATAAACGAAATTGCAACTTAGTGAATAGCCAGCGAAAACAAATGAATTCGTTGGTAGAACAAGTCGTAATAATTACATTAAGCAACCACCCGTTCATTGTCGGCGTAGAGGCAATATTCACTGCCAACCACTTTCCACTGAATTTTTTTCCTTGGTTGTATAGCCTTGAAGCTGTCTTTAGAAGTGTTTTCCTCTGAGCCTGCATTGCCATCGGTAAGTGCCTTGTGATGTTAACTTTCATTTTCCTGGCATCCGGTGCTAGTTTCAGTAATGAGTGTTTGTCTTTCATGCTTGTCAGTTTTACCACAATAGGGCTGTATTTTTGGTTATCAGAACTCATTTTTAGAGTTATTAGCATTTTCCGAGTTGACAGCAGAGATTCTATGTGGCAATCGATGAGCATTCCTGAATTTTACTGCATCCACTTGTGTAGAGGAAACACGTAGTTCTTCAATAAAAAACTTTTTGACTACTGCTTCAGTCTGGTCATGGTTTTCGATGCGGCCTTTCTGTGGCAATCCATGAAAAAGAACGTTGTACTCTTTTGAGCGATACTCATTTGATGTTCTAGTTCAGATACTCTGTAGTGAGCGTTTTCAACACTTTCTTCAACTGCTGTCATACCTTTCAATAAGTCATTTTCAATAGAATCAAGTCTCTGTATTACAGACAGCAACATAGCATACAAGTCTTTCATGGTAGGTTCATTAAATGCCTGTGACAAGGTTTCAATCGCCTTTCGCGAGCGCGTGTTTCTCGTATCCATGCTTTGTCCTTTAGGCAAACACGTTGCGGGAACTCAGTTGTCAGAGCAGAAAAAAACACGTCCTGTCAGCTCGACGTCTAAACACAAGCTTGCGTATATTCTCTTTCTGAATCGCGCCATTCTCTCTATAACATTCGCATATTTTGTTATTAACTCACGTTTAGATTGTTGTTTGCGCGCATCATCCTGAGTAATCGAATAGCGGAAACTAGCACACCTTTAGCAAATTATCAACTGCTGCAAAAATTGGGAACATAGTGCACATGAAGTAAACCCTCTGCATGATGCAAACCCCAAAAGCAGCGGTTCCCAAATTTTTTTGAGGGCGCTCCAAATCTGCGTTTGGCAACATTTCGCGACCCAAGCCTCAAAGAATGCATTTCAACATGAAAAACTGATCGTGCGGTTGATTTTTGGCAGTAGGTTGCGAAGTTCGTTTTCAATTTTTTGGCCCTTCGCGACCATTTTTCGGATCGAGACCCATACTTTGGGAACCAGTGCTCTAAAGTAACGGGGTACGTTCCACGTACGCTGCCTACTAAGAGACGTTTGGCCGGGATAATGTCATGCAGAATTAACTCGGTACAAAAGGAAACCTTTATAAATCTAGTTGACTTTTGAAGTTCAAATAAACAAACACATTAATCACGCTGCATTTTCAATCTGTTCCATTTTATCCCAGAATTTAGGAACGTATCTTTCTTCGTAATTGCGCTTTTAGGCAGTAATGAATGAGAAAAAAGTGGGTGACAATCATTTTACCGTTGAGTAAACGTTTTTGATCCAGGAAACCCACAACGTTTCGGCAAATTATCTACAGTCATGGGGGTTATGAGGCAGAAGGGATCAAAGTACCGTTTGCCCTGTCAGAAGTGAAAAAATGACAGTGCAACACACAGCTTTTTCTTTTCAAGTTCGTAGTTTAATGCAAGTTTGCTCATGTCGTAAAGACATAAAGCATGGCCTCTTCCACACAGTGCTTGCAGCGACGCCAGTTCGTTTATTGTTTAGTCCCATAGTGTTTGAAAATATGTTTCGGTAATTTTTGCATTCTTAAAGAGTGGTTCTAAGCATTTTCTGCTTGTGATTCGAAGCAACGTACGGGTTTGTCAACAGCTTAACAATTTAACAAATGTCTAGCTGACCTATATCATATATGGCGATCACAGCGATTTGCCAGTGTTTCCAACTGCTGCGGTGTACACTTCGCGCTGTTGTTGAACGTTGTTCTACCTGAGCCGTTTTATTCTACGTCATTCTGGCTTCATGTTCATGTTCATGTGCATTTATGAGTTTGTTCTATACCTGAATATAATCAAGGAAAGCAATCAAAGATAGAATGCCTCTGGAGAGTGATTGATGGACAAAGTGGTGAGAGCCTTTTATCCCGCCTTGCTTCAGCTTGGCAACTTCAAGACGACAGGTCGCTTAGTTAGGAGGTTGAGAGCATAGGTGTACGGGAGAGCATATTTTGGGGATGCAAAAAATTTTTGCCGAAATTTGATCTTGCTTTTCCCAAATAATGTATAAACAGCAAGTCTTAATAAGTCTTAATGTTAAGACTAAAATGTACCATTGTAAACAAATCAAGGTTTCTGCATGCCTAATTAGGCCTACCAATCACCGGGGTTCAAAGCCATACGACCTCGACTAGCAATCAATATTCTGCATAGCTACATGTGAACAATGGGGTAATATTTACTGTGTTGAAACATGATACCTAATTACAATAAAATTCCCCCAGAAATTGCTGTTCATGCCACCACGCGGGTAAGGTGTTCTTCAGAATCTTCATTTTCAAGTTTTTATAAACGTTCTAAACTTATTCTTCCAACACGATCATCCCAATAGTTAAGACCTGTTCTTATCTGGCATAGTTGTGTACATTTGTGTTGGCCACAATGGCAATCAATCTGGAAAAGGAGTAAAATATCGGGTTACGATCTAAATCAGTGGTTTTTAATCGGGGGGGCGTCAAGAAATTTCTAGGGGGTCGCGAACCCTTACATGCTCTACAACATAGAAAATTTGTGAACGGGAATGTGTCCCTTTTAAACGTTACGCCATGCTCAATTTACGCTGCTACCTTTTATTTGGTTTTAGTTCTTGCAGAGATGGAAGTCGGGGTTAAGTATCTTGAAATTTTGCAGGCCGAATTCGAATCTGCATACAAACATTCAGGGGCGCAACTAGGGGGACTGTTAAGTCGGCATGCCAAGTCCCTTCAACAATAAAATCTGTGCCATTGTCGCATTTGACAGAGCTCAACGTAGCGTGTGATGCCGCTTTGGCTTTCTGTAATTCGACGAGCTTTCTGCAATGTGGCCGTACACCAGCATGGTACTAATTTTCTACAGTACTCCCGCCATGTTCTCATGTGATGTGACAATGTATATTCATGAAGATTCAACTGCACTTGAGCCATGCTATTGTTGAATGTAAGAAGAAGTTTTAAATGCGGCTTGGCAGCTACAGACCACCATACGACTTCGATTCTCCGCCAAAGAAAGAGTAACTTTGCTTTCTGGCCATCCCAATGGCGATACTCAGCTACTTAATCTCGGAACCGTGTCTTTTACTCACGTTAAAGCGGCGCGGAATAAATGTTTAAATCTTAAAATTAAAACAAAATTTCTATTGAAATATCCGGTTTGTGCGATTAACCGTGCTATTTTTTCACGCTTGAATGGTTTAACCCAGTGGTTGCCTAAGTGGGGTAAATTACCCTCGGGGGTAATATGCGATTGATTGGGGGTACCTCGGAACCAAAATGTTGTTCTGTATTATGAGCGATCACTGCGAAATATTAAGGGTAATAAGACATAATCGCTACCTTGATTAGGGTAACGCCTCGAAAGTGTTTGGGAACCACTGGTTTAACCGATTTGCAATTAGTCAGAGTAATCTCTATTCACTCTGCGAAGTAGTGTGCGGTTGCAAAGCTATGCAGAGTGAATAAAAAAACAAAGAATTTGCAAAGGTTCGCACAAGTCAAGAACAAGCAACCGCAGCACATTAAGTATGAGGGCTAGAGCGAGAACATGCATATCTGTGGCTACCGGTAAATCTTGTACAATGTCGCTTAAAAGCAAGCGTTTTCATCTAATGCTGCAAAATAATGTTGCACCAAATATTGAACAAAATTGTCAAACAATCGGTAGCCTATAATTTTGGGTGCAGGGCTCTGTACAACTTTACCTGGCGAGTGAGCGTTAGTTGCCATCAGGTTCAATGCAGCATTCCTATCTTGACACCTCACTGTGAAAAAATATGTACCACTTCCTTGAACGATGCAGAAGTTCTAACAACGTGTGGTATCGTGCTTTTATGCAGTCAGATTGTTTATACTCGTCCTTATTGTTTGAACACTGCAAACGCAATTTATTTTGTGACTGAGTGCTCGGACGTTACAGCGTTTTTTCGTTTGAGGGTGTGTGCATGCCACAATACTTCCGTACTTTACCTGGCCTTGACCAGGATTGGACTCAGTGTCATAGGCGTAGCCAGGAGGGGCCAAAAGGGCCATAGCCATCCCCAAAGTTTTGGAAAATATAGTAATTTTGTGCTTTGAGAGGCGTTTTTCCAAACAAAATAGTGTTATTCGCCTAAAATAAAACATTTTGCCCCACCCCAAATTTTTTTTGGCCCCTCCAAATTTTGGGGCTGGCTACGCCACTGCTCAGTGTCCTACTCTGGATGTAGTGTTGTACCAGGTGTTACGGGTTAGTGAACATTAGTGTTAGGAAAATGTCTGCAACCGTTGTTCTACCTCAAAACTCGCTATGAATTTTTCTGTTATGTCTGTTTTTACCCATCTGCATTGTGCAGACTGTCTGTGTTTGTACTCTACGCACTTAGCAGGATTTTTGCTAAGGAAATTGTTAGGTACCCGGTATGGACCTGTGGGCTCCCCATTTCTCTGATTCTAGGGACCCGATTTTCAATTCTAGGGACCCAAATCGGGTCCCTAAAACGCCTTAACAAAACCCTGGACTTAGTGTTTGTTACAAAACCTTAAAATTAAACAAATTCACCAAGAGATGCATTTGTTTTACAGCTTATTTAAAGTAAGGGGGGCGTGAGCCAAAGGAAAATTACTTTAGGGGGGACGTGATGGAGAAAAGGATAAGAACCACTGCTTTACAGCATCAACAATTTGAGGTTTACAAAAATTAGGGTTAGTTGGAATACTGAGTTACCACCACATGTTGCTAATTTGAAAATGTTTCTAACTCTACCCAAATTTGAATGAAGTTGTTTCAGTTGGTACAATTTTGATTTGGGCTGTTGTAATTTGCTCAGATATTTATAATATATGCAAATCTGGACGACACTCTTCCAATTTGGCCAGATGGTTTTAATTGTACCCAAGTTGTAATGAAGCTCTTTCGATTACCCAAATATGATCAAGGCTGTTGGAATTTGCCCAGATGTTTCTAAATGTATGCAATTTTAAATGAAGTGGTTGTATGTTATTCAAATTGGAATGAAGCTGTTTGAAGTTACCCAAAATTGAATGAAGATGTTCCACTTGGCCCGAAGTTGAATGGAGCTATTATTGTTTGTCCAGAGTTGATTTAGTCTGTTGGAACTTATCCCAATTTTTCCAATTTATGGAAACATTTTTAACTTCACCCAAAGTTGAATGAAGTTGTCCCAATTTGCTCAAATTTCATTAAGGTTGTTAAAGTTTGCCCAAATGATTTTTATTTTATACAAATTTTAATTAAACTCTTATAATTCACCCAGTCATTTCTAAATGTACTAAAATTTCAAAGCCCGTCTTTGAACAAAACTCTTTGAAGTTGCCCACAATTGAATGAAGCTGTTGCAAATTGGCAAAATTTGATTTGACTGATGGACTTCACCCAAGTGTTTCCAGTTTATCTAAATGTTTTTGTTTTCACCCAAGTTTGATTGAAGCTTTTCTCATTTGCCCAAATTTAATTGAAGCTGTTGTACCTTACCCAAATGCTCCTATTTTACTCAAATGTTTCTAATTTTACCCAAAACGTTATTAAAGTTTTTTATTTGGCCCAAATTCAATGAAGGCTGTTGGAATTACCACATGATTCCAGTTCACCCAAGGGCAGTGTCTATTTAGCCTCAGACTATTTTGCCGTTTTGGCTATTATTTTGCCGTTGATTTAGTTATAACTTTGCCTTAGTTTGGAAAACAGACACTACCTCATTTACATGTGAATGTAGCTATAGACTTTGCTTAAATTTTGAGATTTTTTGCCCAAATAATGGCTAATTTTTCAGCGTTGGGGCTGTGACCGCATCCCTTGCATCCCCATGCCGTACCCTTATGGTTGAGAGGCCTTGAAGGACAAAGATGTAAGAAAGACCTTTGCAAAGAGCCTATCTAGTTCCAAGAGTTTTCGCACCGCACAGCGGTGTAAGAAGAGAAGGGGCAGTTATTCGAAGCAACCCGCATTTCATCAGCTGCCCGGGGTTGTGGCCAGAAACGACTCAGGGACACCACAGTGGAACGAGGAGGTGGAAGATGCCATCCAGACAAAGAAATTATACAGGCTCGGCGTCAGAACAAATTTGCATTTGCGCAACGCTGAAGCGCGAAATCCCGAAGCCCAAGTGACAAAAAAGTCGAAACTCCAACCTTCTGAGAATTTTGGATATAAACTACATTCCTATTACAGGCAAGTCGACAACGTGTTCTGGCAAACAAATATCTTGCATCTCTGCGGCAAACAATGTAATGCTGCTAGATCCAATAAGAGTTGAAACGGTGTCTAATCAGCAATGAAGAAATATTTGGCAAATGGATGGAGTATTTCAAAGATCTTTTGAACCCATTTACTCTCATACCATCAGACCAGCGCCGGATTTAGATTGTGGGGACCTGGGGCCCAGGCGTGGTGGGGGGCCTCATGTGCGGATACAGAATCTTTAGGTAGGAAATGATTGATGAAGTCATTAGTATTCCTCTGATCAGTTAATATTTATGACGCAATCTTGTGACGTCACATAAGTTAACTCAACTGTAACACAACTTTTTGATACAACATGATATTTGACAATGATAACCAATTTGTGAAACTGTTACAAAACAGGTCACCAGAAGCATCGCATCTTTTTTTTAATTTGCTTTTGGGCGATCCAACTTTTGATCATCTGCTCTAAACGCCAATCCTTGATCAGCAATAAAGTTTATGACAGAAACCAAACGTTGCAGAAGCGATTTCCAATATTTTTCGGATTGATTGACCTGACAGGCTAGCTCCGTATCAATTCTTCCAAGTGATTTACATCTGCGACTAAACGTAACCGTGTTATCTACGTGTTTCATTGATTGCTCGTGTCTCTTCAGCAGGCCCGTAGCCACGGGGAGAATTGGGGTCAATGCCCCCTCAATATTTTTTGTTCTCCCCACATTTTGTTGTACCCAGAAAATTTTTTATTAAAAATGTAATAAGAACGAAAGTCTTGTCCCCCTGAAAATGTATTTTTCCCCGAAAAATTTAACACCTGGCTACGGGCCTGCGCTCAGGCGCTCCAGAGCGTACTTCCAGTCGTAGAATCCTTTTCCAGCAAGGAAATGCGCACATTTGGTCGTATCTGCGCACATCAGTCTACAAGTGAAACAATAAACATAGCCTTGTGAAGAAGAAAAACAAATCTAGTTTCTGTCAATTACTTCGCCGTTGTAGTTCTGGTGAAGAATAGGATTTATGGTGCATTTCCGTTACGAGTTATAGTGCATTTCCGTTGTGGGATATCATGGTTTAAAAATAACTTTTTGTCGCAATGTCGAAGAGTACCTGTTTAATTTTTTAACCAATAATCCCGCATTTGTTGTTATATTGACTACCCAGAGACAGATATCTTTGACTCCCATGATAGTGGAAGCCATCACATCTATCGTGTATTTCGATGATGCTTCTTGGCGTTCTTCTGCTGCTGGTGCTGCACCGCTGGTCAAACTAGGCTTATTTTCATTGCTCCGCAGAACTAAATCTGTCACAGCATGTTCCTCGATTTTCTGTCTTCTTACAGCAGGGTCTCCAAACATTGTTGTCTGAGGGCCGCATAAGCTAATACACAGCAGTTCGAGGGTCGGACATCTTACGCAATGTGATTGTTTTGGGATATGTTATTCTAACAAATCAAGTTTTTCGTAAATATATTATTTTTTTATTTTTGACAATATATTTGTATTTTGACAAAAAGTCAAAATATTCGTACGTTTTAAGCGTTTAAATAAGACGTCTGGTGTGGACGATGTTTCAGTCAAAACATATAAAACAAAATCCTTACTAAATTGTCCCATTCAGCCCATGATTATTTTGCAAAATGTAGTAATACCTTTAACAACATAACATAGTAAACCTAGTAAACCTAAACCTTAAACCCTAACTTAAACCTAATCCCTAATCCTAAACCTTACACCTTGGCGACAACGACATACTATAAGTGAAAGTGTTTGTCACTTTGACAGGGTTGTCAACTTGTCTTCACCAAAGACAGGCCTTCTCCCACAAAAAGGCAAAAAATGCCAGATAGTGGTCTTAAGACATATACACATAAAACATGCACAAACAAACACAAAACAGACGTTAAAACTTATCAGAAACATCGATATAATACAATACTAATCTTTAGAAGCATTTTCTTTCCCCGTAATTACACTGTCGTACATTTCTTTTTTTATTAAATACTTTAAATGTTTTTAGGGCAACAGCAAACCTTTGCAACATTCTCTACATCCTTCGTGGCCACAGACTCTCGTCAGAAGAGATTTTTAATGAATATCAGACAATGTTTTGCCAGAGCCAAGCCCTTTCCGCTTGAAAGAAAGCCAGATTTTTTTGAAAGTAAAAAAAGCGGTGCTTTGAAAAAAGCCAGAATTTCAATAAAAATCTGGCTTCCCAAAAGTTAAGTTGGCAACCCTGTGCTTTGATTGATTCATAACGTGGTTCACTCGTCTGCGGGGAAACAAGTGAAACAGAAAGGTAAAACGGAGCAAACAGCAGCAAAAAATTGATTGTTAGAGTTTGAAACTTTGCAAAAAATAAAACTTTTCGCATAACTAGCGAGCAGACCTCAGCGGCCCGTAGGCGCTCGCAATGACGTCACCGGTAAAAAATTGTTAGCAGACTGTATCAAAACCAGAGGTGAGCAGATGTAGATTTTTTAACTCCTGATCCAGATCCGATAAATTTTTTGAATATCCATATCCAATCCTTATCCGATAATTTCTGAAAATTAGTATCCGATATCCATCCGTATCCTAATGCGACACTGGTTAAATATGAAACAAACAGGTAGTGGTTATAGGTCCACCAGTGGACCTTCATTTTTGAAAACTTATTCATCCATCGCCTGTAACATGACATTAATCCATGACAAGTGTACAATAGGCTGGACTATGCTTGGTAGAAACTTAGTAAACCTAAACCTAACACTTATTAAACCTAAGCCACACATCTGACCACTGTAGCAGTCACGCTAGCACGACCCGCTACATGCAAGCAAGAACAGCTGAAGCAAGGAGAAAGGGAAAGACCAAGCAAGCGACACTTGAAAGTAACTTCCGTGCATATGGACGTGGAAGCCCTCTTTGGCCGAAACATATGGTGCGCTGACGTCACCAACTGCCTAAATTAGCGACATCAAGGTTTCCGGGTTCAAGACCACACTGAAGGTGTGCCTACACAACCGGGCCGCACATGCTTCACCACAAAATTTGGAAACTTTTGAAAAAAGTAAATAAAAACCAGCACCATGAAAAGTGCAACCACTGCAACCAAAACAAATGGTGCCCGATTATCGCAAGAGTCAGCACAAAAACCATTTACACAGTAAGACATGTCTACATGACTACCATGACAGTGATGCTAATGTGACAAACTCAGCGTTTTATTCTAACTGTGTCGCTGCCAACGGACCTATGGCCACTTACAAACAGAAACACCCTGTCATTTTGTGACCCAATCCATAAAAATAACATCACCATGTTGTGCACTTTCAATTGTAAAAACAGAAAATAAGTGTATATTTTGCTGCCAGAGTTATAGCTCTGCTGTGGTTATTTTTCCATTTAAACTGTAGTGTATCTGGCATTGCCCACTTATAACACTGAGTTCGTGGCACTAGCAGTTAGTATGATGAACCTGGTCCAAAGAGAATTCCTGCTGTGCGAGTGGTCGTCGTTTGGGCTCTCAGCATTTTTGTTTAGGCTGGGCTGATTTTCCAGGGGGGAGGCAACGCCGACATATTGCTTATCCTTTACAGGTTGTTGACGATGCAATGCAAATGGACCTTCGTAATTCGCTTTACCGTTTCTGCACCACAAAGAAGATTATTCATGATACGGCAACAGCAAAAAAATGCGCTTCGTTCGTTGGCAGTAATAGCCAGGTGTATTACCATGATTTACACCAGGGTGCACAACCTTTTCGTTATTGCCGACCACATTACGTTTATTTTTATGAATTACGGCCGCCACAGATTTCAAGATATTTTTCGTTTTGCATTCCTTCTGTTCTGCTTCTACACACTGAGCTTAGCCAACTTCCAAACGTCTGTTTGACTGTCTTTCTGCTACGCATGCTCACGCAGTAGACCAGAGTTCTCAAACGCGGCCAGCGGCATGTGGCCCGTGAAGGCATTTTGTGCGGCCCGCGATGCGTTTTGCGAATATTCATATATCCAACATTTAAGTTATTTTGTTCATTCACCGGTGTTTGAAAGTTCCCGGCCAGCGAGTGAACAAGTTCCTTTCAAACGAAAGTACAGTAGAGACGGCTAGATATGATTTGCCTACAACTCACGATACAATTCGCAGGAAATAAGATGTAAAAGCTGTTTCTAAGAAGGTTCAGGTACCGCCGTTGTTGCATCAAGGTCACAATGCGGCCCTCGGGTAACTTTACAGGTCATCATTTGGCCCTCGGAGCAATTTAAGTTTGCGACCTTTCAGTAGGCAAAAAGTCTTTATTGCACCGCAGCCATAACTTAAATATTACACTACAAGTGCACGGCAGCATAAATTTTTGTCATACCTGCGTTTGTGCACCCCTGCAGGGACGTCGGAAAACGGGGAATGGTGGAGGCATTGCCCCCTTACCTTTTAAAACGTAATTTTGGGACGAAGGTGCCTTTTCGTAACAGTATCGTATAGGTAATTTCATGGTTTATCAAGATCGACTTGAAACAAATTTATTGCAGCTATTCACGCACCCAGAAAATTCAGAATATTTTTATATAATTTCTGCTATTATTTTAGAGGTTAACATTGTTGATGAACAGAAAAAAAACACAATTGACAACGATTTTAGTTTTTTTATAAGTTTCCATTGCCCTCAACTCGTCTACTGCGTCCCACCGCTGCTCTACCGCTTCTCCGGCGTCCCTGCACCTCTTGATTTACACCACAGGCTGTCTGCAGATTTTCCAAGCGGGATACTTCTTTTCAAAGGAGCATTGAAATGCTCTTTAAATAGAAGCCCAAATTAAGACTTTATTTTACTTGTCAAGATTTGTCAGCGTCACTTACAAACAAGAGCTGCAAGCGTCTGCGATCTTGTCCAGAGCGATCAATTACCCTTTCAATGAAACCTTGCTTTTCTATCGATTTTTTTACGGTGAACGCTCATCATACATCAACCTCACAAGCGTTAAGTCTCATACTAATAATGGATTTTTCTAACTTGTCGAATCATTGTTGCAGATTGACTCATGCTTCTTTTCACCCAGTATAGAACTGCGTGGCTTATGTCTGTGTTCAACAGTCACATGCGGCATGCCGGCAAAACGTCTACTGCCGTAACTTGAAGTCAAGCTTTGGGGATTTGTCGCCATGTTATTGTTACGCAAAAAAGGTGACCGCAACTTGAAGTCAAGCTGTGGTGATTTGTTGCCCTGCTATTGTCACGCAATAAAGGCGAACAGTCGAACAAACCGCTCGCAAGTTTCGTAATCTGCTTCTGCAGGCAAATGAGAGGACCTGAGTGAATTGCAAGCTCACCATTTCGTGACACCAGAATAGTGAACCTGGCTCTTGTGCAGTTTGAATGCCATACCGGCAAGTAAACTGTCATTGCAAGAATTAAATTAATTCATCGGAATTAAGCTGCTGGTTTCAGCTTTTCCACAAAATTTTGGTTCTTAGTCACAATTTCCAGGGGCGGGGGCAACTGCCCGTCTTTCTAGCCCTGCGGACGCCCATGGTCACCACTTCTCTTATATGAATTGGATAGACAATCATACCCGCGTTGACGACTGCTGGAAGCTGCAGGATCAACTGTTTGCCCTTTGCTTGCGGCGGTGTTTCCCAAACTTTTTTTGCGTACGCCCACTTTTCTGACAAACAAATTTCTATCGCCCCCCTACCATGCCTAGCACATATATCAACAAAATTTTTTCGTGCATTTCACTATAAAAATTAATTTAGCAAAACGCTAAGTTTTTGTTTACAAAGTACATGCATACATGTATGTTGATCATACTGCTTTTTGCGACATTTGGTCACTCAAAGTTAGTAAAACAACAGAAATGTAATTATTAACTGGGTCTCCTATCGCCCACCAACCGCCCATTTCTGCTTCACCGCCCCCAAGGGGGCGGTACCGCCCACTTTGGGAACCACTGGCTTACGGTTTAGTACTGCTTGCATCAACTGAAACGCCTTTGTTCGGATTGAAGCTGTGTGAAAGAAAGCGGAAATGAAAACTATTATTGAAAACACCAAAGAATTTTGTCACTCCAGCAGCCAGTGGCGGATCCAGTGAGGCAATTGATGAAAACTGCGGTCCCAATCGTCTGTGACGCCGCTTTGATGTACATGCGCTCGTTTGTGGTGTTTATGGAAACAGAAACAGAGTTTATAAGATATTCTCTAAACCAGAGGTTGTTTTTCACTCTTTCAACAAGAGTTTTTTTCAGCCGCGCCATCTTTGGTGTTAGTCAGTGATACTCGTGCCTCACCCAACCTTAAAATCAAACTCAAAAAAAGCAGAACAACAATTATCCTGCTTTTCAACAATATGCCGCTGTCATACTCGCGCCCTCCTTGCGAACCTTTCATGTACCCCAAGGGGAGCGCCTCTCAGTTTAAGAACCCAGACTCTAAACAATGGTTTACAACTCGTTATACTGCAGAATTTACAAGCTGGGTAAATCCTGGTGGACTCTACCAGCAAATGGCCTCAGCAATGCCATTACTTGCTCTTTTGTCATTTCTTGTGTGCATAACAATTGCCCGTCCTTACTCGTGTAATCACATACGCAGTCCTTTACTCGCCATCACGGTAGAGCTGACTACAAAGCGGAGTTGCGGACTATAAGGAGCGGAATCCGCAGAACTTAAACGGAAATTTCTTTTTGTTCGTAGGCGGAGCGGAGGATTTTCAGTTTTCAATAAATACACCGACATGTTTAAGTAGTGTTTATGATTTTCCGGAGTCTGGGCGGAGTGAACTTTGAAATTTTCGAAATTGACGGAGGCGGAGGCGGAGAAAATGCGGAATGGGAGTTGAAGCGGAAGCAGAGTCACAGAAATGAGATTTTTTCCACCTCTGCAACACGGTTCTCGACTTGCCGCGTGTTTGTGTAGAACTGGCTGTGTTTTTCCAAGTTTTGCTTGAATACTCGATGGCAGCCTTGAAAAGAAAGGCAGTATAGTGAAAATAGAAACGCGATATGGAAGACACATACCTGACGCCAGATTCTAAAAAAACCCAAAATGAAAAGCAAGTTTCAGCTGTGTTACCAGTGCAGTCCGTGAGTCCGCAGTTGGTCTGCATCATACTTCTGCAACATGAAGGTGAGTGGATGGGTTTCTTGTTGTAACTAATGCCCCTGATTTTAAAGTAATCCAATACATTGAACCATGATGGAGTGCGTAAAACTCTAGAGCAGGGATGGGGAACCTGCGGCCCGCGTGAATATTTGATATGGCCCGAATCCAAATTTTCGTTTCCCAATTTAGAGTATAAAATCGCATCAAAACGAAGCTTCATGACAAGCAGTTACTTAAATGGTATGTCAACCTATCTTTCATAGTTAGATAAAGGTAAAATTTTTGGATAAAATCAATTGTTTTTGTGGCCCGTCAGCGATAATCCACCATTTATGCGGCCCGTCATAGTAAAAAGGTCCCCCACCCCTGCTCTAGAGCAACTATGACGGAGACCGCATGGAGTCCCTGGTTTTGTTACAAACTCACAGGCAGATCCCGCGGAGTCACTGACAATGTATTGGGCAGATATTGCAGAGAAAAGCGTCACTTTACTCTGGCGTGCAACTGCAAATTTGAAGAAATAATTTTTTCGTAAATAAATTTCTGCAGAAGTAACGAGCTGTCTGGTACCAAGATTACTGGGTACATCCGCCACTTTCTTGTTCGCTTTGAAGTGGTAATGGTGTTATCAGCGGCAGCGCTGGGTTTTTAATGTAGATCACTACACGACATAAGTCTTTTTGCTGGAGGGAACTTTTATATTGCGATATAATGTTGGCCTAAGCCAGTGTTTCCCAACCACTTTAGGCGTGCATCACCCCACAGCAGAGAAATATAATTTGCGACACCCAGTGAAGAGCCCATAGCAATTTGCTTCAAGGTTTGATAACATTTTGATGTAGAATTTTAAATTATACCTTGAAAAACGCATTAGCTCGCGGCAACACACCTGAGTATTGTAAATGGCACCCTATGGTGCCGTGGCATCCCGGTTGGGAACCACTGGCCTAAGCCCCATGATAAACAAATGACAAACTGTGTGACGGTGTGGTTCGTTAAGTCCGCTACTCAGCTTGTTTTCTATTTAGCTCGCCTAAATTTCAACAGATAAACAATGAATTGATACAATTTTTCAGTTTATGTTTGGTAAATGTTGTGGCAATTGTTGGCTAATAAAGTGAGAAAAATGTTTATAAACAGGCACATCACAAGCAAAAACATTGTTTCGATGCAGAGTTTACAGCGTGACACTTCACGACAAAGTTCACAGCTGTAAACGTCGTAGAACCCTGAATGCCGAGCCACTTTTCCGAATGGAAAGATCTCATTCACACCGGATAGGCGAGGCACGTTTTGTAGTCTACACCCACGAGAAAGCGGCCCAGATATAGACCACAGGTAAGGTGGCTTAATTACATCTCCGACCTTGCTTGGTCCCGTCTTCGCAGTGTGAAGCCAGCAGATCTATCAGAGATTGCTGAAAACCTCAAGGCATTTTCGCAACAGCTCAGTGTTAAAGTCACCGTCTTTCAGTCGTAAGTGTATAGGTGTCTTATTTCCTGCCACTGAGTGAATCGCCGTAACGTTCCATTGGCAAGATCGTCAATTTCAGTGCTTTGCAGAATTTATCGGATTTCTGCAACGAACTAGAAATTCAACAATGCTTGCGAGTATTTGTAAAAAATCTCCGTGCTTTCTTTCAGCACATTAGTTGATCGAAGGCTAAACCTGTGCTGATTGGTAACTGGTTATATGTTAGGCACGAAGAGTTTAAACTTTTATCTTTGATTGTTGACCTATTCTGCGTATTCGAAACACATTTACATTTCGGTACAGAGAGGACAGATACAAGGAAAAAAAGACTGCAAGTTTTACTATAAGATATGAAAGGTGACCAAAGCTGATATAAACATGGCTTCAAAAACTGTCAAATTTCTGATTTTACGTATTAACAATGTAAACACCTCAGATCATTGAATATACTTGGTGTCCTTGCCCAATTAATAAATTTAGTTTGTATGCGTTGGTTCCATCTCTCAAGTTCGAGTTAAATCAGAATTTTACTGCCAATCACCTATGGCCGATCAAATGCGATAGTTCACTAGAAAACCTAAATTTCTGTTGCAAACAAATTATTCGTTTTCTGATTAAAACACACAGAGTATTTCATTTAGTAACTGCAGTGTTTCCTTTAAGCTCTTTTACAATTTTGCTGAGGCATGTCACTTCTTAAACTAGTATATGTTTCTTAGTGACTAACTGAAAAAATGGAATGGGTTTGTTTCACAGCAAAGTCATTGTAACTGAATTTAGTTAAAGTCAAACGATCTCATAGTAATGAACATTTCACCAGAAACGACAAACATTTGTTTGCACAAGGATGTTTTTTATTCGGCACACACTACCGACACCGAAAACTATTCGTAAAAGTCGCACAACTGAGAAGCACATAGGTGTAGGAGCAAGCAAAATTTTGGGGGTGCAAAGGATTTTTGCCCAAATTTTCCCAAACTTGCCCAAACAGTTGTCGTGCAACTTTTGCCAACCGTTTTCGTGGTGTGACCTGCAAAAAAACGGTCCACTTGGTTTTCTGCAAACCTTGGGCGCCATTTTTCGAAGTCTAACGATGTTGGGCGGCATTTTTGCCCAGATTTTCAGAGATTTTGCTTAGATATTTAGGTATTTTGTTCGGATTTTCAGGGATTTTGCGACAATTTTCAGAGATTTTGCCCAAATTTTCAAGGATTTTGCCAGGATTTTCAACATATCAAAACTTTTGGGGATGTGCTTGCACCCCTGCATACCCGCCTCCTACACCGCTGGAGAAGCATTTTGAATGGAAAGGAAAAACAACACAGTGTAAAAGCACTTATGGAAAGGAATCGTGCTTCACATAGGAGCGTCGTCGGTATGCCGGTGAGACTATTTCAACCTTCTGGTATTTTCTACTTGCTGGTGAGTTTGCGCCATTTCTTTTAAGCACACTGCGTGCGGATAAACGCATGAAAGGTTGTTATCCATATGCAGTACTGTATTATGCATGTTTCTAGTTTTTATAAAGGTGTTTTAGGGACCCGATTCGGGTCCCTAGAACTGAAAATCGGCTCCCTAGAATAAGCGAAATCGGGTCCCTACAGGTCCATACCGGTTACCTCACATTTTCCTTAAAAACCCTGGATGTTTCATTAGTTTTATCTTTGCAAAGTAAACCATTCGATCTGTAATAATCATCACCACCCTTTTCAAATTATAGTTTGAAGACTATTCACATTTCAAACTAAAACAAAATATGTGATGTTCACTGCTGAAGCTAGTCTTATTGTTCTCTTTATTTGTATCTCAAACTGGTTTTGTTAGAAAAACATCAAGCTGCTATTTTTTCACTGTTTTCTCATTTTCCTTGTAGGATATTTTACAGAAAGAAACAATACATTTTGAAGCAGATTGTTATGACTGGTCAAGAGACAATAGTCATCTATCAATTGCACTTCACTTTTTAACGCAAATATTAGATGCATGCCGTTGTTCTTTTTTTTCAGTTCCTCTCTCATGCAGCTGTTTTCTATCTTAGGAACCGTCTTTTGATAAATAACTTACACTTTTGCACAGTTTTACACATAGCGCCTCTCATGAGAACTTAGGAACGGTCATGTCTTATAGTATATCAAACGGATAGCTACCCCAATTGCCCAACAATTGCACATCACAAATAAAAGCGGTTCCTTTGTGTGAAAGCGCGCTATATATCGTAAACAGAATCGCGTGTTGTCGTCATCACCATGCAAGGAATGTTTTTTGTGTGGCCTAACACTCAAATTTGGCTTGCAAGATGAAGGCATCTCGCAAAAGATGTATAATAATCCTATGCTTAATATTTCTTCGATTTATCTTTGCTCTGTTGTCACTTTCCATACCAGTGATGTAGTTGGGAGTACAGGAGGTGCACCACCCCCAAAGTTATGATTTGTCAAAAAATTGAACAAAACCTCAAACAAAGAAGCTTTGACATTTTTAACAATATTAATAAAATTATACTTCCTGGTTACTGAGTGCATAAATAAAAGTTTATTGTGATATAGAAAACACATTAAATAGATATATAAAATCAATAAGCTTGTTGGCAGTAACATAGTGCTTTAATTTCTGAGAGATGATGAGTAACTGACTCACTTGAAAAATTGGCAAAAGAATTTGCTAGAATTTGCTTTGGCATTTCACTGATGTGCTTTATTACTTGTACACTGAGAGAATCGAGTATACTGCAGGGTACTTACTCATATTAGTATAGTCTATGCCAGGCAACTGCAGAAAAGCTTTTGTTTTTAATTTTAACTACAGTGTTTGGATGAACACATTTTGACATACAGTTTGTTGCATGTTGCATATATGTGCAGTTGAACAGGTAATGTTGTGAGTCTTATGGCACAGTCATAAAATAAAATAATATTTTGGGCCTGCCTCAGCTAGGTTTGAAGTCCCTTGCTGACAGCATCAGCTAGACTGTGAATGAAAAACCTCACAACTGTGGGGCAGTTGCTCAAGAATACTGAGCCAGCTGGCTTCTGACAACGTTTGTGCACGGCCTAGAGTAGGCTTTTTCAGTTGGGTTATTAAGAACTAAATTTCAAGTATCACATTTTGTATTATCAAGTCTATGGCAACATGATAGAGCGAAAGATAATGTGCCAACAGCTACAGAAAATTGAAGGAAGAAAGTTTATTGCATAAAGTTTTTTCGGGTGCATTTGGGGTAATTTCGGGAATAAAACCTTTGCACCCCTCAAAAAATGCCTGCTGCTAAATCTATGGTCCATACTACAATTTTTCTGAGCGATAAACTCTATCGTCAGCTCTGAACGCATCAGATTAGAGGAAGATCGTCATAAATGTACTTACCCACCACGCCTTAAACTCATCTCTCAGGCTCCTGTATTTTATGCCAAATTGGTTGAATCATGCAGGGGCGGGTCCAGCCATTAAGTTTAGGAGGGGCGATTTCAATGATATTTGGCAATCAACTCTAATTACGGGTTCACTACTGTAAAAGAGATGAAGTATACTTCACAACACTGCTGTGACAAAATAATGAACGGCAAAATGTCCTTATGTCACGAATGCTGTTTTCCGAATTGTTCAAAATCATGGTGAAAACAATTTCTTTCGTAGGTTAAGGACGGGCGATCGCCCCAATCGTCCCCCTGGATCCGCCTCTGGAATCATGTGAAAAGGAAAGTTTTTTTGATGGCTCTTTAGTTGATTGTGATAAGCCTGTGGCGGTTTTATTCCAAGTGTTTATGCAAAGGACAACTGCAGATAAAACTGCAAAGGCAAGTTAAACATTTTCAAAATGTAAATCACAAAATCTGTCACATACCAAACAAGAACTCTTTTTGGAAGTCAGATTTTGAATAATAATTTCATGACTTTCTTCAAACCTAGGTCAAGAGTTTTGAGGAAAGGATCTGCTGAATGTGAGAAACGACTTAAGCAACAGTTGGAGAACAAACACGCGCAAATTGTTATCGAACAAACGCAAGACAAAATCGATGGTTTCGGCCAATATTTCACTTACATTTCACTAAAAGAGGAATTAAATCGCTTCGAAACCTTCGACAAACATCCCCATCTCGCATCTACAAAACACATAAAAGCATAACAATACTCGCAACCTTGACTCTCATCGTTTTGACGTCTGTTGCAGCAGAATTTCATGGTAAGTCCACCAGTGGTTATTCACAAAGCTCCAAGTGTTTCAGTGGGAAAATGCATTGGTGCGTCTTCTGGTGGAGTTGGATCGGTCGGTGGAGTGGGGGTATCTGGGGGGTGGAAAGGGGTCTTCGTCTGTTGTTGGACGTAGTTTAATCATTTTTGCACCGGGCAAGTAGCAGTTACTTAAAATACATGAAGCAACAGCATGTCCCAGCACGATAGAACGCGGTTACTCGTCGCAGTATATTTAAGTTTATGTGTTCAAGCACATTCGCAGTCGCCGTTTCATGTAATCACTTGTAGTATTTTTCAAACTTTGATTGCACAAAAACATTGATGTTGCGCTTGTAAATAAAATCATGGTCGCAACAGCTTGTGTTTTGATGTAATTAAATAAAAAGATTTTGCTTGTTCTTCAGAAACTCTTTCACATATATGTTACTGAATTGTTAAAGCACATCTTCCTTTTATGGATTGTTTTACGAGTTGAGTCAGTGCAGCGTAAATAGACAGAAATTGACTTCTCAAAGTTTAAAGTACAATCGTCAAGGTTTGCAGCCGAGTGAAACGAAATAAAACAGTCATTTACTCACTGATGCATGATTGAGGGCGGTGAACATTTGTGAGATGAATGTCTCTTTCGCACGCATTAAATCAAATTTTGACAAAGCATGGGGCTGTATAATATTTGTATGAATGAAAACTAAGCTTCACATGTTAAAACTTAACCATCAACTTCACCATTTCTTGAGACGATAAATCTTGGTGGAGATCTGTGGTTGTTGCAAAATCAATCCCAGATTTGTCAGTTGAATTAAAATCGTGTTTCCCTGAGTGTAAAAGATGAGGTTACTAAATCTTCCTATGATTAGCTTTTATTTTTTATACCACATCGAAATCGTGACGCAGAAAAGTCGAAAAAAAAGGGAAATCATCACCGAAATACAGTTGGAGCAGGCGACGGACAAGTGCAATTATGGCAAAACACACACTTTTATTTTGCTTTGCTTGGCCATCAGGATAAATATTATGGAAAAAGCGCACTGAGACTAAAGCAACAATTTTAATCCTTCCCTTATATCTGTTCTACTCCTGTCAAGTTCTGTAACAAAACCCTTTTTATGTATGGCTAAAAACAAGATAAAGTGACGTCAGTGTGCATGTGAATAAAAAGAAAATATCGGTCCTACAGAAAATTTGCATTTTATGTGTATTATAAATGGAAACTTAAGATTTTGTGAATTTCAACAAAATATTTGCTTTCCATTGTTCTTCACTTCACGTTAGCTACAAACGCAACCTTAAGAGTTTCAAAATAACTATGGATATTTTTGCAATGATAAGTTTTTGTATCAAATCAACCCTCGTAACACCAAAGCTGAAAAAAGTAATGCATGCATTGAGAAACGTTTACACTGAAAACAAGTTTCTGAGAAGAAAGAGACGCATAATAATACAAAAATAACGTTTTGTTCAAAGACGAGTCTATACGCTCTTTTTCTTCTGTGAGGCTGGTTGCTACTCTGATACACGAAAAATATTTCGAAATTGTCAGTAATGAGAGAGGAAGTGTTACAAACGTTTATAGAAATTAAAAGAATTATGTTTGAGGAACTCCCGATAAAAAATTTTTGCTAACAAGTTTTAACACGATTGGCAGTGCGAGACGACATCAAACAAAGTTTTAAATATGCGGTATAAAGCAGAAAACTCACAAACGTTATTTTTAACATTTAGTTTTCTCACCTGTATGACAGATGGACACGACAGAGGCCGATCTTATCAGGAAGAGAGGTACAAAAGCTTCATCGTTCACTTGTCATATATCAGGTCCAGTCCGTGAATAGCCTTGTCACTTGACGTGCTTTTATTATATACCCCTGTCACTCGGCATTGTTGTCAAGCACCCAGCGTCGATGTACACTCTTCATCCGTCGAAAGTGACTGTGAAGAGGTGATTTAGAAGGCAACAACTGCTTCAGTATTTGCCAACCTGCGCCTATGATCATGGAGTTATCCATCAACAGCGACAGGTGATTTCCGCGACTGCAAGAATCAACCAGAAACCGATCTTGTTCGATTGACACCGAAATGCAGATGTTCAAACAATTGCAAAAACTTTGTTTTTAGTTCTTTCCAAACAACTTTTTGAAGAGATTTCCAACAGCCTAGGTGGGAGGATTTGAAAAGTTCCAGCTCTCCAGCACTTTTATTCTAGAGCTTTCCAGCTCTCCAGCACAGTACTTTTGTTCTAGTGGGCCCTGACAAATAGCACGTCAAAGCACAACTCCTTTTAGTCAATAGCACGGCACCCACTATGAGCATATGTTGTTAAAACAGGTGTGAATAATTGTATGACGCTTTCTGTTTAGCACTTTGAAGAGAGCACTTGCACTTGTGATGCGTTTAGGGTTATGCTTTTTGTGTCCATTTGATTTTGCGTGACGTCATGCTGTTTGAAAGTTAATTGGAGCAACGTTTCCATTCTGAGTTGTTGCGTGGTCTTTCTCAGACAGCAGGTTATGGGCACATACTCATTTCACTGTTGCCGTAACATGCGATACAACAACACCAGGGGCTGAAATCGGGCTCAATCAGACTGAACCCTGGTTTTATCATTGTTTATCACCGAGCCTCCGACACTCAGAACTTGGAAGGCTGTTTTCCTGAAAGTAAATTAAAGCAGTTGCAACAATTTGGGAAATATTTGGCACATTACATCACAAGTCATCATGCATGTGAATACTCTCTGAATCATAGGCGAACGCACATACAAGCGCAAAACACCGATAATACTGTATAATCGACGGATTCCAATTAGGCAAATTCCTTCAAGATTCGATTTGAAAAGGGGATCCAAATTTACCCAGAGACCTGTCTAAGGTTTGTGAGCGCATAATGCACAACTGATAAAGAGAAACAGTGATCTTGAAGAAAACATTGCTAACAAGATTCTGAGGCGAATCAATTGGAGCAATGCGGTCGAAGGCGTAAATTGAACTAACCGTGGTATACCGATGCCAGAGAAGGAAACTAATGTTGAATGTAACATTAGGTGCTGCAAATTCTAAAAAATATTGATCACAACTGTTAGTAAGGAAGCTTTTGATCTTATACAGAATCGGAGGAAAATCTTAACCAATAAGGTTCACTTCCAAGAAAATTATAAATGATATATGCAGATGAATCTTAGATCTGCTGAGTTCAATGACTTCCATACAAACAAGAGGCTTATCAATAATAACCTCAACATTAAAAACATTTGCTTTTTCTGGAAAAACAAAACGCAAAAAGACAACATTAGAAATATTTGTGGACAAGCAATGGTAAATATATCCCCGTAAAGATGATATCACGCAGTCCTCTCATTACAATCCAAAATGAAGAAGATCTCTTTCGAATTAAAAAGTATGTGCTGTGAACCAGGCTCTGTTAGACTAATGCTACTGCCATCTTTGCTTTCTTTTTGTCCTTGTATGGTATCAGTTGGCTTTCCTATTTACCAAAATAACTGCAAATGTTCAATGTGAAGTTTGCAATTTACTACCTAAAACAAAATGCAAAATGACGTGTACAACATGTGAAAAATGAACTCACTTTGAATGTGTTTACTTGTCTGATGAAAAGTTTGGTATGTGCTTGCTGTTAAGTCGCATCGGTTGTCCTTTTAGTGATATTTCTGATATTGAACTACGTGAATTGTTTCATTCAAGTGAAAAAATCAATCCCATGAAAAGCTGTAAGAGCCCTCAGTTGCAATAAAGCTAAACCGCGCATATTTTCTTTATTCTTAGTACAAAATTAAAAAAATTCCCGATTTATTTAAATTAAATTAGTTGCTAAATTTATGCACTCAGTTGATAACTGTGGACTTCCTGAATACTTCGAAAATTTATTTGCAAGATTGCATCAGTTCACCAGTTTATGTAACAATGTTTGATTTTTCGTAAATATACCATTTACCCGGAATGAATACATATCTGGGTCAGCTTTCTTTAATGTATATTGGTACCAAACTAAGATTTGAAATTCCGCAAAACGTGAAGTCACCTTCACCTTTTTCATTGGAAAACAACACAAAAATTTCTTGTTTTCTTGCCAATACTCCAGTTGTTTCTTCATTCCCATGTTTGTCCTATTTTTATAAACATTTTTATGCAGTGGTTTTTCTTTCTACTGTATCCTTCACCCTTCCTACCAATCATCCTACCCTCCCTGTACGATAGGCACGCTTTTCACTCTCTGCGCTTATTAGAAGTAGTAGTCATAAACAGGGATGTAGTGGTAATTTTATAAGTGCCGGAGCTCAATTTCATAGGTTCCGGTAGCAGCAGCCAGCTGCCCCGCACAGGCAGAATCTGCCTGTTTTTCGCTTTTATTTGCAAGGAACCACCCATCATTCACTGGTAGAGGTGGCTGAGCGGAGCTCCGGGAGCGCAACACAAATGGTCATAGAACAATTTACTTGTTCGGATTTCAGACATTCACAAACATTAGTCCGTAAATAGTAAATATTTCTACGGTAAACAAGTCATGCTTACTGAAAATATTGTGGGTGAGGCTATCAATACTTTTATAAACTTGCTGCCAGACAAGGACGTTTCGAGATGTAGATGTCAGCTTCCTGATTCAATTGTAACACCAATAACCCCTTCATTTCAAAATTTTTGCATTGTGTTATCCAGAATCGGTCGCTATAAGCCAATATCACCTATTGATCAAGTAAATAATTAATCAATTAATTGATAGACAGATTGATTTATAAGTTCATTCATTTTCATACACTCTCTGGTGTGCTTCGCCGTGGCAACATTCCTAAGAGGGCTTGTAATACCTCAAGGTTTTAAGTAATCTCAGATAGTTTTGCTAGCTCCACACCAAGACGAAACGAAGCAAGGTCGGAGATGTAATCACGCAACCTGGTCTATGATCGACCAGAATTATCTGAGTCTTATGAAAATCAGGAGGTATTTTGAGTCTTCCGGTTGTTGCCGCCGCGACCCTGCACAACGCTAAAGAGGATATGAAAATGAATGAGCGAATGTCCAGCTCTGTAGCGTTAGAGCCACGGCGCTTAATCGAAGAGATGCCAACAACATCCAGGGAATATTGACTCTTAAACAAAATGGATACCCAAACAGACTGCTCTATCGAAAGAAATCAGTGAACAAAACAAAGAACGAAGAACATGAAACCAAGAGGGTTAGCCATACTACCTTATCTTCCGGGATTTACTGACAAAATCAAACGATGCTTGACAACCCACAAAATGCAAGTCGCATCAAAACCGATGAGTCATCTGGGCAACCTTCTAACTTCTATCTAAGGCCCCGTGAATGTAAAGTTTTGACAAGGCGGTTTTATTCCATTCCATGCCGTGACTGCAACAAACGATACGTTGGTGAAACCAATACCAAAAGAAGCCTAGAAACCCGCAAAAATGAACATGAAGCGTACGTAAAAAATAAATGTCTTGTCAAAAGTGTCCTAACATAACACACGTTCGATTTAAACCATAGAATGGACCTGGAAAATGCAAACGTTTTGGACTTTGAAAGAAACCATTATGCACGCCGGTTTATTGAATCTTTTCGCATAAATAGCGATGAAAACACAATGAATAAAAAAAGATCGGGTTTGTTCCCAGATATTTACAGGTTCATGCTGCGATAGTGCACAGTATATATATATATTGATAATCCTCCTTCCTGCTGTCCGTCGCTCGGTTCTCATTATTGTTGTTTTTACGTCATATCATTCAATCAACGTTCCCACCTCTTGATTTCTTATCAGCACGTTGCCGCCTGGAGAGCTCACATTTTATAACGTCCGTGTTTGAATCTCACAGCCTTCGTGTATGCCCTGACGAAGATACTATAGTTTACCAACCATCGAAATGTTGGCCGGTTTTTAACCTGTTTTTTGTTTTACCGCCAGTAGAGCCTGACTAAATTATTGTTTATCGAAGTTTTGGCGTCACCGAAGCGGAAAGCTATCCAGGGAATGTCTTCTGCCCTCTTTGACTAGTTCTTGTTCTATCCCTGTGCGTGAAGGGTGATCCAGTTTCAAAACTGTAGCTTATGGCAGGATTGCCGGTTACGCGTAGCTTTCAACCATATCAGTTAAATATTTGGAAATTTCTTACATACAAATTCTTTCAATCTTTAATTTTACTGTATTTCATCCGTTTTTTTCTCATTTTCGCGGTTCACAAACACATTGCCCACTTGGTCAATCTAATAAAGCGATGGGTGGCGCTCAAGAGTAACTGGCTTTTTATGACTTATGAGTACAGCGAACTACAATCGTAAAATCCAGTGATATAGAAACAGTTGTGGAAAGCTAAATATGAAATTGGTTTACTTTTGCAATCTTTTGAAGAACAAGACTATGATGCAGCCTAAATGAAGTATAAGACAAATAAAGTGGCAGATAATATTCAACGATTTTTACCATTTTATACCTGCACTGTCGTGTAAAACAAGTTAAACTGCAACTTTTTGTTGTGATTTGATGAGAGCAAGTTCAACCACAAAATTCTGGTAGTAATTTTCTTAAAAAAGAACCCGAAACGAGCCTCTGTGGAGGGAAATTTATTTTAGCACAGTTGGCAACTTTTTTGAGTAATCATCACAATTGTTCCAGTAGAGTAAACGAAAGCTGCTCGGTTTAATTTTTAACGGTAGCAATTATCCTAAAACAAGGTTCAAGGATTCTGAAAATCATCATTGCATCAGGTTCTGTATGTAGGATTTTGATTCAATTGTGTTGAAGACGCAGGGGACAGTTAAATCATTTTCTTTGCGTTTGAGTATCAAGCATATTTTACCAAATTATTCAAAAAGACACATAAGCTACCTCCGGCAAATGTTCCGTAAGACAGGAGCTAGTTTTTGCAAAACTTAATAAAGAGCGTACCTGAACCCGTCAACAACACAGGCTGTGCTTGTAAGATACATAAACGATTTCACGCTAGCACCAACGTTCGTCTGAGACATTTTACAGATGATAGAAATCTTACTTTGTCTGATGCAAATTTTGAAAAATGGAAAAGTAAAGCAAATGATGAACTGGAACGTATTAACAACCTGAAAAATATATATGAACAAACAATATACTACAAGAAAACTAAGTGTATTATTCTAACTAAAGAGATGTTAAAAAAGAGTGTCAAGTATAGATATAAAACAGTTCAACTCTCAGAAATATTTTTAAATATTTATTTAGGTACCCCAGTTGATTATTATCCTTGCTTAACTGGAAAGGGCATTTACAGCAATTACACAACAAAATCGCCAGAAATCGTTGGGCGCTGTTTCAGACAATGAAATATATCGATCAGCACACTCTTAGACATTTCATGTAATGCTGCAATACTGGATATAGTATATGCCTGGTTAGTGCATTTAATACTATTATATATCCTGCGTTCAAAGAAGAAAAACGAAAAGTAAAATATGACTTATAACAGCACAATTGCCCACACTTATCTACTCTTCCACAGACGTATCTTCTTGCAGTACATTATATTTATCATTTAGAGATTACTAAATACATGCAATATTTTATAACGCTGATACAGATTCGGTACTTCAGGGATAACAACAGCTACAAGAAAATATAAAATGTTCATGACTACAACACTAGATGTTCAAAGAATAATATTACTTGTTATGCGCAAGCGAAAAAACATAGGGAAAATCATTTGTCTACATTGAACCTACGTTTTAGAAGATGTCTCTGTATATACCAAAGACAAATCCCTATGTTAAAAACTGTGTTGCAAATTCTGAGTTTCTAAATATAGCTTAGCCGGCCCAACAATATAAACTTGCATTTCCATTGTTGATCCTGCACTACTTTGCAGGAAAATATTTATCAGTCAAACTGTTGTGCTTAATTTAAGAAAATTATTTGAATTAATCTGTTTGACATCAGATCCGTGCAACACTAATTGTGACATTAAACGCGTAACTTTGTAGTACGTGTTTCCAATTTTGAAAGTTGTGTCAGTATACTTTTGCTCAGATTTTAACATGAAGCTTTTCAATTTTGAAGGCTGCGAGGGGTGATGTAATCCGACCTGAATTCCCTATAAAGCCTTGAGCATGGGGCGAAGTCTCTAGTTAATTCGTGTGTGTTAAACAGCCTGGCAAGCTGGGTGGGGTTGGCAAACTGAGGTGATTATTCCTATTTACAAGAGGAAAGACATGCTGGAATGCACAATCTACCAGTCATTTCCCTCTCATCCTTCCTGGATATAGTGTATGCCAAGTGCCTTGAGAAAAGATGCCACGAGATGATTAAACCTATATGACGGAGAATACCCAGTGCGGTATACGTCCTGGCCACAGCACCACAGATCGAATTTTCGTTCCCCAGTGTTGCGGGTGTCTATATTTCCTAGACTCTAGCGCCAGGGACCGCCACCTACAATGTTTCTGGTATGAGTGTATATGGTTTTGTTTTTCCCCAGGCTTTCTGTATAATGTCCGGAAAGTAATATGGCATAAGTGATAACTATGCAGAATGCACTTGCAAAAAATTACATACACGAACTGTGAAAAGTCGTGTTACGTTCTTCAATTCCTAGGAAAATCGGGCAACATTTCGTTCCGTCATTGTGTTTTTTTCCGACATTTTCCTGACGTCTTCAAAGAGATGAAAAATGTCTTAGAACGAAATCCTGTGAACGATTGCCATAACCCATGCAAACGCGAACCGAACTCCGAATGCTAAAGTCCCTGTTTTCAGAAACAATGGGTCATAGTTCATTTCCAAATTTTGCATTGCTCATGATCGCGTTCGGGATTTCCCCGGCCTGGCACAATCTCATGTTACAAAGTGTATTGATTTCCTCAGCCCAGTGAGTATACCTTGTTTCCCACCACCACATCGCAGCAAGAAATCGTTTAGTGAACTAATTTCCCAGTCTTCTTTACTTCCCCACTCTCTGTAGGAAATAAAATTTGATCTGATAGCTTCTTCCACTCAACGAGTAGCCCTGCGTTTCCAATCAGCAAATCGTCGACAAACTTCATTTGCTTATGAGACCCTTAAGAGCATTTGTACCACAGTTTTAATTATCAATTTATAGAAAGCCCAGTTACAACTGCTAAAATATGCATGAACTGGTCAAGCATCAGAGTGATTTCCAAATACCTCAACTTGTTTCAGATAGTGACCAAAGTCCAGCGAAAATCACAGTTTTTGTAATCGCGTTCTATTTTCGCGCGTTATACGACTGCCACGCATTGCGCAAATACAATCGACGTAAGCACAGAAAACTCTCGAACAATCAGATTGTGAAAACAGGTTTTGAGCTGTTCATGCAATGCCTGCATGCGGTTGTTCAAGCAGTCATGAACTTCGCGAATATTGTTTGAATTATTTCCGACTTGAGGTTGAGAGAGAACGAAGGCAATCAAAGGCATAAGCCTGCATGTTAAAGATGGATGCTTGCATACAAATGATGATTCGACATGGGCTGTGATACGCAAACAATTACATCAAGAACCGAACGATTTCACAAATAACAATGACTAACGCTATAATTACATCACTGTACTGCCTGTGTTGCCACATATATCGGCAACACTTTTGTCTTATTACCAGATAATGCCTCGTACTAGTTTTTACTGGTTTCACTGACTCATGCTTTTTAGTCGAACATTTTGCAGAACTAGGGAGCTGAAGTTCTCGCAACACCAATAAATTTAGAAGAAATCATGTGACATTCTAGATAAGGTTAACATCAATGTTTTCGTAAAAAGCATGTGGCACAATCCTTTGTTCAAATTTGAAAACAACAACGCCATTCTGTCTAGAAACAGTAACATTTTGCCGGAGTACAGCGTTGGCTATCACCTCTCACTGGTCATGACACTAAACCTTTGGCGGCCGGTGTTGAGCTATAAGATGTGAATGGTGAACAAAGCTCATTTCAACAAAGCTTCGAAAAACGTTAGATTTCTGAAGTTATGCAAGAATAATGAAATTCTCTCAGCTTTTTGAAAATTTATGGCGTCCTGGCCCAAACGAGAAATTTAGTTTGTAGGCACTGGCACCGTTTCTCAAGTTCTAGTTGGAACAGATCTTTGCTGCCGATCACTTCTGGCTGATCTGATGCGAAAGTTCACATGAATGCCTACGTTTCGGTTTCTGTCACATAAAGAATCTTAGTTGTTTTCTAATTTTAACATGCAGAATATTTCAGTCAGTAACAGTAAGGCTTTCGTGGAGATCATTTTTAATTTTGCTGAAGAATATCACTTCTAAAAGCTGTTGTATAAGTTGGTTTTTGTGACAAACTGAACAAATCGAATGGGTTTGATTCACAGCAAAAGTCACTGTAACTGAGTTTAGCCAAAGTGAAACAATTTCAAAACAAAGGACAGTTCACCAGACACGACAAATATTTGTTTGCAGAAGGAGATTCTTTATTCGGCACACACCAACGACATCGCAAACTATCTGTAAAAGTCGCACAACTGAGAAGTAAACCAACAGAGAGTAGAAGCGCTTCTTATTGGGAAGAAATCTTGCATCACATTGGAGCGTCGATGGGTTTACGGTGAGACTGCTTCAACCTTCTGCTATTCTCTACTTGCTGGTGAGTTTGCCGTTTCTTTCAAGTAATCTGCGTGAGGAAAAAAGCAAGATACGTTGTTATGCATCTACAATATTATGCGTGTTTCCTTTGATTTTTATCTTTCTAAACTAAACCACGCTAGCTGTAATATTCATAAATTTTTTCACTTCTTAAAAATACTATTCTCATTGTAAACTAGAATAAATATATTGTGCTCGTTATTGAAAGCAGTCTTATTATTCTGTTCATTTGCATCTCAGACTCATTTTAAGACGATAAATTGCTTTTTTGTGAAGCAAGCGGTCAGGAATCTACCACATCATCGAAAGGTCACTGGTTCTTTCGTGCGAACTCTTCTTGACGGCCATCCTAACATAAATATTATATGTTTGCCTTTGTTTTTTTCATTTTCTCTCTCATGCAGCTCTTTGCAGCCTTAAGCTTGGTTTAGCCTGCATACGAGAAAGATGATTTCTGGTCGAACGGATCCCTGTCTGCTTTTAACAAAGTGTGCAGTCATGTGAAAGAAGTCTTTCTAGAGGTCAGTGAAAGTACTGAGAATGTGCATCAAAAGCAACACTTTCACTTTTCTTTGAAAATATTGTAACGTTGCGTATCATTTATGAGCACTTGATGCAAGGAACCGTCTTTTGATAAATAATGTACACTTTTCCACTCATACTTAACAGCGCTCGTGAGGATTTTAGGAACGGTCATGTCTTGTATCATCAAACAGCTAATGACCTATTGCTTTAAAAGGTTAGTGAGTAAATTGCGCAGCTTCATTGGGTTCCTCTCACCATAAATAAAAGCGGCACCTTTTTGTGAAAGCACGCTTATATCGCGTACAGAATTGCGTGTTGCTTTTATCACCATGCAAGGAATGTTTCTTGTTTAGCCTAGAATCGAAATTTGTTTCAAAGGAAGAATGCAATCGAAAAAAGTATGTAAGACCCGCATGCTTGTTATTTCTTCGATTCACCTTTGCTCTGTTGCCACTGTTCATACTACAGCTTGACTGGAGCAATAAAATTTATCGTCAGCTCTCAACGCATAACATGAGAAGGAAAGCAGCTTGATCAAGGTACTTACCTACCACACCTTGCAAACTCACTTCTAGCGCTCCTGACTTTTAAGCGGAAGTGGTCGAATCCTGTAAAAAGAAACGTTTGTCTGATGACGCTGTTGATGAGTGTGATAAATGTGTGGAGGTTTTACTCCAAGTGTCTATGCAAAGGACAACTGCAGATGAATTTTCAACGGCAAGTAAAGATTTTCACAATGTAAATCACAAAATTTGTCAAATACCAGACACGAACTTATTTTTCGGAAGCGCACCTCAATAAACCTACAGTTCACAAAAGTGTCATTCAAACTTTCGAAAACCTAAATAAAATTTTTCATCTCAGCTCTGCTAAGCACGAAAATCTGAAACACAACAATACTTACAACCTTAACTCCCATCGCTGTGCAGTGCAATTGCATAGCAAGTCCACGAGTGGTCATTCACAAAGCTCTTACTAATCTGCTTGCTTTGTTCTTTGATTTAAAAATACAGCGAATGAAACAATGGAAAACCTGAGTTTCGCCGTTGGTAGTCACTGAGGCAGTGGCTGATGCGGTTGCGCCGTTGCCGTCGGTGAAAGCGAACGTGTTTGGCCCAAAGGCCGTTGGAAATGGAAGTGATCCAAAATCGAAAAAGTCAGGGAAGGGAGGCATTTCAGGGATGGGAAGGGACGTTGGTGCATCATCTTCTGGTGGAGTTGGATCGGCCGGTGGAGTGGGGGTATCTGGGGGTGGTGGAACAGGGTCTTCTTCTGGTGTTGGACGTAGCTTAATCACTTTTTTGCATTGAGCGCATGGAACACGTCCTGAAATAAATGAAACAAAGCTTTCGCAGCACAGCAGAAAGCGCTGACTGATCGCATGATGTTTGTCAAAGAACTTTCAGAGAAACCGTCTCTTTTTAGAACGTTTCAAACTCTGTTTGCACGACAACGTTGATGATGCGCTTGTAAACAAATACTTCCTGTAACAGCTTGTGATTTGATGAAGTTACCTGACAAGGGATTTACTGATTCTTAGGAAACGATTTTTGAATATTTGTTGCTGAAGTGTCAAAGCATCTCTTCCTTTTATAGATGGCTTTATGAGTTGCCGTTACGTCAGTATCGCGCAAATAAACAGAAATCGACTTCTTAAAGTTTAAGGTGCACGCTTCAACGTTTGCAGTCGAAAGAAATGAAATAAAACCGTCGTTTACTCACTGATGCATGGTTGCCTGACACAAGGAGCGCAGTAACGGTGCACTGGTTGACAGGTGGTGCACTTGCGAGGGACGCACCTTGGGACGCATCTGACTGGGGCGCATCTTGGGACGCATTTGACTGGAACGCATCTTGGGGCGCATCTTACGGGAGCGCATGCGGGGACGCACCTCGTTGTTGGGGCACAGTAGCATGGTCCTGCGGCAGAACTTGGAAATGAGAGTTCGGAAAAGTTCGCAGAGTTTCGGAAAAGTTCGCAGAACTTGGAGATGAGAGTTCGGAAAAGTTCGCAATGAAATCCGACAGTGCTGTTTTACTGCACCAAATGCGACGAGTCGCGATTACTCAACTTTAGTAGTTTTACTCAACTTCTTTGAGTAAGTTAGTAGTTTTACTCAACTAACTTCTCAACGCGATTACTCAATTTCTTTAGTTTTACAAAGAAGTGATAATATCAATTTAGTGCCGTGGCATGCGAGATGAATGTCTCCAATCCCTGAGACTAAAGTTTGGCAAAGCATGGTGCTCTATAACATTTGTGTGAATGAAAACTAAGCTTCGCATGTTAAAACTTTATCACAACTTCATCATTTCTTGAGACGATAAATCTTGGAGGAGACCTGCGGTTGTTACAAAAACAACTGTAGTTTCGTCAGTCAAATTTAAAATCGCTTTTCCCTGAGTGACAAGTTATTTTTTATATACATCGAAATCTTGACGCAGAAATATCCAAAAAACGGGAAATCTTCGTCGAAATACAGATGGAGCAGGCGATGGACAAATGAAATTATGGCAAAACGCATATTTTTGCTTTTGTTTTGCTTTGCTTAAACATCAGAAATAAAGCTCTTGAAAGAATTCATGGAGATCAAAAGGACAATTTTTAATCCTTCCGTTACATCTATATTGCTCGCTCCTGTGAGGTTGTGTAATTTTTAGCTCCTTGTTATGTACAGGTAACTATAAAACAAAATGACATCATCGTGCCTTTGAATAAAATGTGACCCTACAAAAAATTTCCTTGTTTTTATATTTATAAACCGACACTTGAAGATGAATTTCAAGGAATTTCAACAAAATAGTTTCCTTTCCACAGTTGTTAACTTCACGTTAGCAGTAAATGCAATCTTATGAGATTTAAAATAGCTTTGGATATTTTCAAAGTAATAAACTTTTTTATCAGCTCAACCACTGCAACACCAGAGTTGCAATTAGAAATGCATTCTTTGAGAAAACTTTACACTGAAAACAAGTTTCTGCGAAGAAACAGACGCATAATGGCACAAAAATAACTTTTGCCCAAAGACGAGTCCACGCGCTTTTTGTTCTGTGAGTCTGATTACTGCTCTGGTGCAGGAAAAATAATTTCGAAGTTGTCGGTAAATACAGCAAGTTTTACAAACGTCTGTAGAAATACAAACAATTTTATTTGATAAACTCCCGATAAAACATTTTTGTTAACACTTTTTGACACGAATTGCAGAACGATATGACACCAAGCATTTCAAATATGCAATATAAAGCGGAAAACACAAACTTTGTTTTGTAGAATCTAGCTTACTCACGTGTACGACAGATAGACACGGCAGAAGCCGCTCCAATCAGGAAGAGAAGAACAAAAAGTTTCATCGTGCACTTGTCATGGAATAGATCCAGTTCGTGAATACTTTTGTCACTTGATATGCGCTTATTATATATCCCTGTCACTGGGCATCTTGTTGTCAAGTACCCAGCGTCGAGGTCTGCTCTTCGTCCGTCGAAAGTGAATGTGAAGAGGCGATTTAGGAAGCAACGATTGCTTCAGTATTTGCCAACCTGCACCTGTGATCATGGAGTTATCTATCAGCAGCGACAGGGGTTTTCCGCGACTGCAAGAATCAACCAGAAACCGATCTGGTTCGTTTGTCACCTCAATGCAGTTGTTCAAACAAACACAAAAACTTTGTTCTTATTTCTTTCCAATCAACTTTTTGAAGGGGTTTGCCACAGCCTAATGGTGGGAGAATTTGACAATTTGCACCTCTCCAGCGCTTCTAATCTAGTAGGCCTTGACAAATAGCACTCCAAAACACAGTTTCTTTATTCAATAGCATAACATTCCGTTATGAGCAGAAGTTGTAAAAACAGGTGTGAATAATTGTGTGATGCTTTCTGTTTAGCACTTTGAAGAGAGCACTTGCACTTGTGATGCGTTTAGGGTTATGCTTTTTGTGTCCATTTGATTTTGCGTGACGTCATGCTGTTTGAAAGTTAGTTGGAGCAAAGTTTCCATTCTGTCTTTCTTCGCTGTTTTTCGCAGACAGTTGTTTAAAAGACAATCATCCTCTTTACTGTTGCCGTAACACTCAATAAAATATCACCAGGGGCTGAAATGGGCTCCCCCAAACTTAATCCTTGTTGGCCTGAGTGTAAAACTGAAGGGGTTGCAACAACAAATTGGTAAATACTTGGCGCATCACAAGTAATCATGCATGTGAATACCCTTGCATAACCAGCGAAAGCACCTATAAGTTGAAAAACACTGACAATTGGTGGATTCGAATCGAGTAAAGTTTTCCGTGATTGCATTTGCACATGGAATCTAGATTTATCCAAGTACCCATCCAATGTTTCTTAGCGCTTTCATTTTGATAAGGTTTGAATAAGAAAGTATAGTAGGTTTTCTTTTTCACTCCGGTGTTGAAAATACACAGTACTTTTGTGAATTTGTGTAAACCCATCAAATATCAGCATCACAAGACATTGCAAAGCTAGTAACCGCAAAAACAATCATAGACAAGATATGAACATGAAATTTGAAGAAATTGCAATGACTACTTCCCAACTAAATAAAATACAGGTTGAACTAAAAAGTCTGTTTCCCAGACATTTCTTTTGTGTCCACTTCCGCTACAAGGTTGCACCTACGCGACGGCAGAAGCCGTAGACATGGACTCTAGCATTCTCGTACACAACACAGAACACGGGCTTAAGTTTTATGGTTCGTAATCGTGCATGAATTTATTCTCTGTGCATTAAGAAAAACGTAATAATGGAGCTTGTAGGTTCCAACTCTTTACTTTTCTCTCCACGGAAATGCGAAAGCTTGTGTGCATGTGATGAAGTGAACGTGAATGAAAGACACGGGTTTCCCATAACTGCACTGTCTGCATTGCACAGAAAGACACTGATTCGTGGACAGAATTTCGTCAGAATGATGCACATCAGCGCTGCGCAAAATTATCTATGCAGTCCACTGATATATGCAACCAGCGGTAAAGCCAACGTGGTGTGATGGACTGTCTACTCATATATCAGGATTACGCCGTAACGCCGAGCGAAGCGATTGTTACATGCAAGCAGAAGACTTACTATCAGGCTCGTAACTAGGGGGGCGAATCCCCCCCTAAAAACTTTTCGCTCCCCCTTAAAAATGTATTGGACATATTTTATAACTATTGGACATAGTTTAAAAATTTTGGCCTCTCCCAGAAAACTCTTCGCCCCACCTGGTGTCCCCAGCTGGTTACGGGCCTGTTTACTATATGCCAGTAACTAATCGCCTGACATCACAATGCAACCTAACAATGAATATGCTTCTGTTGAGCGAAGAGCCGGCACCAGTGCGCGCAAAAGACTTTCTACATGCGAGAAACTGTATCACTCAACTCCATACGAAGATCAGAGCATCAAACCTTCAAATCATGCGACTAGCCCAGTAATATTAGATGATTTTTTGGTAGAGGTCGGAAAGAATTTGTAGAATGCTGAACATTGCTGAATGACGTTATGATACCATGAGTGTCATGGATGTTGGAAGTGTTTCGCACATATTCATCATTTAATTGTTTGTATTCTGCATGCAGCTTCGTTGATTGATAGACAAAGATTATAGATGAAACAAATATTACATTATGATATGAAGTAGAAGCCGTGACATCATCATTCTCTCATTATGAAGTCAGGGCATCACGGGGTCTCTTTTCTAACTTATAAAAAAAAATATGTCATAGAATCAAGTTTTTTCCACGTTTTTCAGGGGCATTCACAAGACGGAGGACGGCGAGTCTACAAGGCTCGTCAACAACGAGTTGTCCGACCTTTGGAAGGTTCCAACACCTGAGGTAACCACCTAAGACCAGGAAAATCTCCGGGATTGGATTCTATTTTCCCAAACTTTATACTCCACATCGGATCAGCTCTCAAATGGTGGTTATGCGACTTTTTCACTTCCTGCATGATTCGAGTCGGTCAGGCGCGTAGTCAAAGATTTATTCAACCATGACAAAAGCATTTAAATTAAGACATGGTTTCTTTCAAATAAAGGCACGTTTTCCTTGGAATATGAATAAATATAATCAACAAAAATACAGGGAAAAATCTTCATTATATGTTAAATATTTGAAAATACTCTATGTGCAGCGCAAAACCAAAGTTTTTTCAGTGAACGCCCAAACGCCACTAGCGGCCAGGTGAAGTAATTTAATGACAGTTGCTACTCTGGCTAGGTATAAATGTGGAGACCTTGTTTTTCGAAAAAAGACACCTATGAATGATTAGAGTAGACAGCTCTGGACATGAAAGACAGACAGACATTTTTATTTAACATCTAAAAAATCAGATATCAGGGGGAGGAGAATGACCGCAAGGTCTTCGAGTCACCCTGTACAAGTCGAACTGCACAGAAGACGAGTCTAAATCTACAGAATTCTATGCATATATCTACAAAGACAGTGCAGATATAACCACAGGACATACGCACAAACAACAGGACAAAAGCACAAACAACAGGACATAAGCACCAACAACAGGACATAAGCACAAACAACAGGACATAAGCACAAACAACAGGACATAAGCACAAATAACAGGACATAAGCACAACCAACAGGACATAAGCACAAACAACAGGACATAAGCACAAACAACAGGACATAAGCACAAACAACAGGACATAAGCTCAAACAAGATGCGCTACAACACAATAAACAGCAGGCAGGCTGAAAAATTAAGTTTTTATAATATGTGAGAATGTTCAATTGAATAGTTTTTCTGTAACCGACAGAATCGAAAATAATTGACTAGTTTAAAATCATTTGGAACATCATTCCAAATTGTAGGTGTTCGAAAAGATGTGTGGCGTCGTTCATTAAGTGTCTTAGCTAGGGGCATTTCATATGTTAATTTGGACGTTTGTCTAGTTTCTCTGATTTTAGTAGTAGTAGAAATGTTGAAACCGTTTATGATATAATCAGGAAAGATATTGTGATAAGTTTTGTACATATGTGTTGCTAATTCATAAGTATAAATATTCTTGATCTGTAGTATCCGTGCTGGATAAAATAGATCTTTAAGTGGAATGCGCTCTCTAAGATTAACTTTAAGTAGACTACGGATAGCTCTATTATTTAACTTTACTAGATCAGCAATACTTGACCAGTTGGCTGTAGCCCAATTCAAAATACCGTAAATTAGATGGGAGTAGACGAGAGAAAAATAAACTATTCTTAGCAAATGCACATCAGCAAAAGGTTGGAGTTTAAATAAAACGCTGGCTCCACTAGCTACTTTTTTACCTAAATTTTCTATGTGGGACGTCCACGTTAGTTGAGAGTCAAGGATCCACAAGTATTTAACAGAATCTACTTGGGAGATAGTTTGCTGAGAACAGAATATATTCGTACTGTGTCTTTGGCATTTATCACCGAAAAGAATAAATTGGTCTTTTAAAAATTGATCGATAATTTGTTTGCTTGCATCCAGGCTACGATACTAGTGATACTAGTTAACTCACTGTTGACAGATTTCTCAAGTTCATGTACACTCCCAGTTGATAAAGTTAAGGTAGTGTCATCAGCAAATAATAACGTATTGCATTAAAAAAAGGATAGGACCAAGCGTAGAACCTTGGGGAACCCCGCAGGTAACGTATCTTGTATTTGATTTAATATCATTAGCATGCACAAATTGTTTTCTTTTGGAAAGGTAACTTTCAAAGAATTTGATAGTTGTTCCTCTCAATCAACATTGGCGCACCTTTCCTGGTAATATTTGGTGGTCAACAGTATAAAAGGCTTTCTTAAGATCCGAAAATATAGCACATGTAAATAGTTTTTTAGAATTTTGCTCAAGGATGTAATCTTGGAGTTTTAATAGTGCTAGAGCCGTTGAAAGTCCTTGGCGAAAGCCAAGCTGTTATGGGCAGAGAATCCTATTTTGCGCTAAGAACGATAGTAAATTGGGAGAGATAACGATAGTTAATTAGTAGAGATAGTAAATTAGTAGAGGATGGACAGCTGGAGCGGTTAAGTAGAGACAAGTTTCTCAAATATCTTTGAAAAATGAGACAGCAAGGATATGGGTCTATAGTTACTTGGTTGCGTTTTGTCTCCAGAGTTATAGACAGGTATTACTTTTGCAAGCTTTAATTTTGTTGGAAAAACGCTATCGGTAATACAGAGATTGTACAGGTCAGGTAAATAGGGTGCAATTACATGTTTACTAACTTTAAGGACGAAACGGGAAGATCGTATGAATCATTAGATTTTAAAGGATTGAGTAAATTAATTTGCAAAACAACCTGAAGCCCAATTAAGTGTTAAAAATTTTGCGACGTTAACCAAGAAAGCCATGAACTAATGTTAATCGCTAAATGCTAGGTCTTGGTTCTAATCCGTGACATACAGAACACAAATCACCAGCCCTATTCGAATCTTCTTGAAACACTGTTCCTAAGTTAAACAAATGGTATCATTTTCTCATTGTTTTGTAGCAGCTATGGTTCCATTCATAACTTGTAAGCATTTTTTTCGGACTGCACCGATTTTATCAAGTTCTAACGTTCTGAAAACTTAAGCTTTATTAAACCCTGCTCTATTTACATCCGCAATTTCATCATATCAATTTTCTCTGTTTAGTCAGGCTTTGGTGATTCTTTTTTGTCTGCTCTGACTTGGTTTCCTTGCCTTTTCTCTTTCACGTCGGGAGAATGTGGGATTGTCGGGATTTCAGGACTAGGAGTATTGGCGCAACTTGTTTATGTTGTAGACCCGTGGCTATCATGGCTTGGTTTCAACACTGAGAAACTGCAGGTCGAAGTGAAATTTAGGATGCTTTCCGTTGCAGATACCAGATGCATGGCATTTGTGTCAACAAATAATTGAATCTGCCAAAGAGGCAAAGATATAGTATATATAACAACGGTGGGCATACGCCCGCATCTCTAAGTCTTACAAGCGAGATGCGCGTTTTTCACAGGCGAGTTGTTCTTTCTTGAGTATAGCTATAAAAGTTTCTCAACCAACTACAGAGACAAACGGATTGATTGATTCAAGCAATATCTCACCTTCACCAGAAGTAGAGCAAGCTGATAAACTAGTAACCAGGGTTTCTCATGTGAAACACAATTTAAAACAATACTCGGACAAAAATTTAAGAAGATAACTTCAATAAACGCTCAAAATATTTCCAGACACAGTGGAAAATGAATATAACCATCAATATGCGGTCACGAGTTGACTCACTCTTGGACAGAAATCAATGATTAGTCAAAATGCTTGTCTGTGGTAATGAAACTTGATTGGCAGCTTGGCGGCTGCGTGGTTGGAAAGGTGCCGCTTTTTATAATGCGCTGCGAAGAGAAAGCGGTTTCAATCACAAGTATCATCGAAGCTGCCAACTAACATCTCCTTAAACTGCAAAAAAATATTCAGTAAATTACAGTATGTTTCAAGAAATTTTCAAGTAAAATATACGCCTAATTACGGTATGTCAGAATTACGTAGTTTAAGCATAGAAACAAGAAATAGAAAATTGCAGAAACCAACGTTTCGACCTTAATGGCCTTTTATAGCACAAAATCTACACGATTTGGGCAACTTAGATGATTTCTTAGCTTACACGTTATCCCTCAGCAGCTACTGTAGCACAAGCCACTTGAAGAAGATGAGTCGATGCGACAAACTTGGTTGTGTTTGAATCTTTTGTTCATGGTCTTTCTTAACCTGTAGGCGGTACAGTGTCTAGCAATGGAAATACAAGAAGAAAAAACATAAAATTTTATATCTTTCAAGCATAAACGACGAAAGGAACAGAAACCGCGCAAGTGCGTCCGACGAAAATGTCATGTAATCATGTGACCAAGATCGTAATGCAACCATGACGATCTAAATACGCCATTGGCTGTGAAAATGTATACAACAACTTCCATGGCCACATTAAAACTTGCACTGATTGGGTAACGTACCGACACGTTTTGCTGTACTTGGCATGGCGTGATACAGTTATTGTAGGATTTGGAGAAAGAAAGATCAGATTTGGCGTAAGGGTGCACTGCGCCGCGTTCGTAACGAATATTTCCACAATTAATCCTGTACCACATCGGTAAACGTTGAAGTCCTCATAAAGCAACACTTTATGCAGCCCTTGTGGTTCAGTTCCAAAAAACTGACAGGCTGCAATAAGCAAAGTAGTTGGTAATCATCTACGTTTTCTCAATAACCCAGACAATGAACCGTCGTCGCTTCAGTATTCACTGCGCGTTGAAATTGGTGATATAAGGAAACTGACATCTCCAGCTGTAAATGTCCATGTGTACGCTGCATGCAAATGCTTTCAATCTACAATTCCGTTTCATCCATTTTGCTCACTTTCGCCGTGTGGAAACAAGTAGACCACATAAGGAATGTTGTAAAGCGCTGGGTGGCGCTCAAGAGCAAGCTGCTTTAGATAAGCTGTGAGAACAGTCGCAGAAACCATTTAGATTAAAGTTATTGTGGAAAGCTGAATATTAAAGTGATTTTCTTATGCGATTTTCTGCGACTTTGACTATGATACAGCGTAATTGAATTATAAGACAAATAAAGTGGCTGACAACATTCATCGTTTTTTACCATCATTGCAACTAACCTGTCGTGTGAAAAAGGTTAAACTGCAAATTTATGTTGTGTCTTGATGTGAGCAAGTTGATCTGCAAACTTTTGGCAATAATGTTCTTGAAAAAGAACCTGAAACGAGCTTTCTTTAGAGGGAAATTTACTTTAGTGCAGTTGGCAAGTTTTTCAAGCAAGAATCACGATTGCTTCCAGTAGACGACAGCAGCTCAGTTTAAATTAACGGTGGCAATTTTCCTAAAACAAGGATTCCAAAAATCACCATTGCATCAATTTCTGTGTCGCATTGTCTTGAAGACGCAATGAACAGTTAAATCATTTTCTTCGCGTTTGAGTACCGAGTAAGTTTTCCCAAATTACCTAAAAACACGTGAGCCACCTCCGGCATTTATCCTGTAAACCAGGAGCTGGTTTTTGCATGTGTAATTGTTAGAGTTTCAGTTCGTAAATCTGCATTTTTATTTTGGAAAGGATAATGCCTTTTTGAAAGAACGCAAACGAACACGTCAACAACAGACACTGATAAATGTGTCTCATCAAATCTCTCTACTGTCTATTCCGGTTTGCCTTAGGGCTCAACATTAGGTCCCGTTTTGCATCATGCACATTTTCGAATGAGGCATTTTGCAAATGATGGGAATCTTATTTTGCCTGATAAAAATTTACTGCACAAATGTGTCCGCAGCAATGTTGTCCCATGGTACCCTATGTTTCCACAAACGTTGATACACAAAGAGTGCGACCAGTTTGTCCTACGTATAATTTGGGTAATCGCTGCTGTGAAACGTGGATAAAGATCAATCCTATCGGTTCTCGGGTATGTGGAAAGAAAAGACTTGACGCCACGTCGTATGGCAGAAAGTAACCCCGAAGTGATACAAGTGAAGCACGCTATCCGAGCAAAAATTTGTCCTGCAAGGCCTGACTTCACAACAAAGCCAATTCTTTTTTTGCATTTGTGGCATGATGAGGCGTGAAACCCTGCAGAACAAGTTATTAGAAATAACATGCTTCTTCGGAGCATTTTTGATATAAACTGTATTCCAGTTACTGGTAAGTCAATAAATTGTCCCGGCAAACCATTCGGGGCATCTGCGGCAAACGCTCTAATACTGCTAGGCCCATCAAAGTCCAGAACGGTGTATAATAAGAGGGATAGAGTGTTTGACAGATCGATAGAATGTTTCAAAGATCTTTTGAATTCAGTCACTCTCATAACATCAGGGACAATGTATGTGCACTTTTGGAGGGAAAATATAATCGGGTGCGACCTATACATCTCTATATGTCAGTACGTTGAACGTTGCAAGGTGTTATGAAATCCGACCAGAAATGCTCAAAGCCTTGAACAAAATAAAACAAACTTGCAACCAGAGCTGTATCAGCCGCACTCCATACCCCCCAATTGGGGGGGCACGCTGTCACAGTGGCCCAAAATTCAGTCTCGTCACCACTTAGCCATCCAAAGAAAGCTTCGAACCCCAAATTGAAAAATGAAGCACTAGAAATCAGTGAAGTTGGGGGCCCTTTGAAAGAAAAGTGGTTATACATTACAGTTACTTTAGGCCCATTTGAAAGCAAAGCAAGGTATCTACACATTGCAACTGGTTTCAAAGGGGGCGCCTTTGAAAGCAAAGTATCCTACTTATACATTACAGTTGCTTTGAGCCCCTTAGAAAGCAAGGTACTTTACACATTACAGTTGCTGTTGTGGTCCCTTTGAAAGCAGAGTACTTCGACAATGCAGTTGCTGTTGGGCGCCCTTGTAAAGCAGAGTACCTGCATATTACAGTTGTTGTTGGGCACCTCTTTGAAAGCAGAGTAGCCTACTTACACAATGGAGTTGCTCTTGGGGGCCCCTTTGAAGGCAGAGTTCTGAATTACGATGTGGTTTGGAAATACTTTGAGGGGGGCCTCTAAAAGGGAGGGACCGAGGCAAGCGTCTCGCTTGCCTTCTTTTAAACACACTACTGTATATAACCCTGACAATGATCTTATATGAGAATATGAAACCGATTGAACACGTTCTGCTTCATCCGATATGCGTACGTTCTTACCTGATGTGCACATGTAAACACTAATTATATAAAGTCATCTTTATATTATTGAACATATTGAAGTTGTTGATGAATTTATCACTTCAATAAAACAGATTTAACGCGATTTTTCATAATTAAATCTAGACACCCAGGTCGACAAAAAACATATAGATGAAAAAAAAAACTCAGTGGGAGCCACGGGCGTCGGAAGGGGGATCAGGGGAGGCCTTGGATTTTGAAAATTGACACTTTTCTATGAAATTTTTAGCACAAAAAGGTTGTATTTTGAAATTTCGACTGGAAAAAATTAAATTTCACCATTTTTGCCTCCCCTTGGAAAAGTATTTTTGACTTCCCTGGAAAAGTATTTTTGACTTCCCTGGAAAAATCCACTGCTGGTCCCCCTGGAAAAAATCCTTCCGGCGATGGTGGGATCCTTGGTCACATACGGCAAAACGATACTACCGCAACTTGAAGTGAACATTTGAAGATTCATTGCCGTGTTATTGTTACGCAATAAAGACCAGGAGTGCAACAATCCGATAGCAAGTTTCGCAACTTGCCTCTGCAGGGAAAGGATCGGACATGAGCGAACTGCGCAGTTGCGCAAAGCGTTTCGGGGGCCTCGCGTTCATTTATCCTGGCCTGCCTACATGCCTAGTTGTATACATCCAGAAGTCAGATTTCCACTTGATCAACGTGTTTTGTGCAGTGATTGTTGTAAAAAAATGTACTATGTCTAGCCCAGGTGAGGTGGTTTTCTGTTATTCTGTACTGCATAGCAGCAAGATACCTTTGGTGCTTACGGCCAAAGTTACACATTTGCGCTGCCTGCAGTTGAGACAGCCAGATGGAGTTAATTGTGTAGTTAGAAGAGTCTATTTAGCAGTCACTGTTAAGTTGCCCGAAACAGAGTAGTGCAGTAAGTGGATTATGGTTGTTAACCGTTGCGTCCACGTAGGCCTTTGGTCTTTTATAGGCGATTGGAGATACAAAATGTTATTAATCTTAACATGTGCCGTACACTAGGAGACAGAACCGTCGCCAGAAAGTTTTGAATAGGGGGCTTTGCGGTTCCGCGGGGGGCTTTTCATTGGTGTGGGGGGGCTTGACATTCTAAAAATTGAGCAAGACTCCACTGATTTATAGTGCTTCACGTTTCAATTTGGGGGATTGAAGCTTTGTTTGCGGTGGTTAAGCCCACCAATGCCCCCCCGTGGCGACGGAACTGCCAGGAGATTAACAAGTCCTGACATCAGCAAGGTTTGTGCATGCGTATTTTGGCCAGTAAAAAGCATTTATAAGCACATTTCACTTAAGCTCACGGTAAAGTTCATCAATTTGCGCTAATGAAAGAAAATGTTCATCGCGGCGCACATGCTTTGATTGGCCTCATGTTTGCTGCTTCGGTAATAGTGTTTTCATAACTGAACGATAAGATTGATTCTGATTTCCTGCATTTTTTTGCATTTCATTACGACATCTGTAAATAATCGCCTTCAATTGAATGACAATGATTTTATGACCCAATTCCTTTTGGTAAGCTGGTTCAAAAAATCTTAGTTGGAAACTACGAGCCTATTATGGATATTTGCGGGAAATAATTAATTTGCACAATCTGCAAATACTGTTCATGTTGTGAATTGAATATAAATTTTCAGAATGTCTAGCCCCCTGCACAAACATGAAGAAAACCCCAACGGAAGACTTTCTGGCGACGGTTCTGCCCATGTCCACAGACATTAGGGGCATTTGGAAGCAATTCTCCCCAAATCTTTTTTGTGCACCCACAAATTTTGTTGTGCTCAGAAAAATTTGCTTTAAACGTATAATAACAACAAATCTTTCCCCTCTAAAAATGTATTTTCTTCCCCAAATTTTAAAACCTGGCTACGGGCCTGGTTCCGCAAAAATTGTGTCTGCAATTAGGATATTTTGTTTTGAAGGCCATTCGGCCTCAAGATGCAGAAAAAGTCGAAAGGTTTTTTTTATAAATCACCAATAGGGGACCCCTGCAAGCATTTTGTGGGGGGCACAGCTGGGCTGCTATGGTACTGCTTGCAACTCACAGGCTGACCGAAGCACAGGTGACGCGATCTTGAACTTGGCTTGGTCCCTCATTTGCTGCGATGCCAGGACAAATATCAGCACTTGGTAAAAACTGTGAGATGTTTCAGATGTCTTAGGGCTGCTGTATCCGCGATCCTCGTGCAGGGAAAGCGGATGTGAAATGCGATTTACTGTCATCGCGTTGTGGTATATGTCGGGTTTGATAAAGAGCATCACCGAAGCATATCGTTACAGAAACTTAAGGTGCGGCATAGCAGGCAAACGTAAATTGCTATTGGCAAGTAATACCTATTTTCAAGGACTTGCAAAGAATTTTACATATGTCACTTCGCCTCTGCTTATTACCACAACTTACTTAGCGCATTGTTATTTCCAAATAAAATTTACACTTTTTCCGCAATCCTTGATCAGATATGAAGCCCCATTAGAAAAGCCTAAACAGGTTAAATCGGATTTGTTTTTTCAATTCATTCAAACGGTAAGGCACAAGTAGTTTTACAAACAGCTAGCAAGGCAAAACCGTAGATTAGACTTAAGTCGCACTCTTGGGTTTGTTTATGTGGTTTTTGTACAAGGGTGCAAACGTGCGCTACAAATATCAACGTACACATCTGTACGACGTCCAATCACAAATCGTGTTTTGGCACTGATACGATTGCCATGAAATTCCTATTTTCACTTCTACCATTGCGAGATCCAAAATGGTTGGTGTGGTTGGCAGTCGTGAGAATAGAGCGAGCCAAAAACGAATAATAAAAGGAAAAGCAAACCAAGGTCACTGGTCTTTTTAGGGTTCAGATTTGAAAAGGGACGCTAATATGAGCGGACGTCATGGTCATGCTATGGAGGAGATTGCATAAAATTGCTCTGGATCGGCCATTGCCAACTTTCAGTTTCCTCAAATTGGCGGAAATTTTAGATTTTTCAAATTTGCTTATGACTGCGAATTTTGCACCACTCGTATATCAATCCCCATATGTCAATCGCTGCTCCTCCTGATGACGTTGAATTTTTGGAGCATTTTCTGGGTAGAAGTGCTTGCAGAATTTATCGGACGTCTGTAACAATGTGAAAACTTAACAATAGCGTGAGTTAGCTCGCATTTGTAAAAATGTCACTGTTGCCTTTCAGCGCCATAAGTCTTCTTCTTCTTTCGTTTGAGCGAGTTCTTCTTAGAGTTCTGCGCTCCTGTTTGGTGCCGCAGTGCTCATACCCGCCTCATTGACCCTGCCATCAACGACGCCTTGCGAATTGTGACTGGATGCCTGCGTCCTAAACCAGCGGACAACCTT